>ERZ794949.27-NODE-27-length-58346-cov-177.855158_pt1 | contig 58346 bp, 30 predicted proteins | sample MGYA00511363_ERZ794949 | MGnify/ENA primary metagenome ERZ794949 (study PRJEB30137, sample SAMN04331402) | food metagenome | isolation source: T1 must sample point D1 replicate B | place: Australia: South Australia ...
GGTAGCTCATCAGTTTCTGTTACTTCGTCAGTTCCAGGTAGCTCATCAGTTTCTGTTACTTCGTCAGTTCCAGGTAGCTCATCAGTTTCTGGTACTTCATCAGTTCCAGGTGGTTCATCAGTTTCTGGTACTTCATCAGTTCCAGGTGGTTCATCAGTTTCTGTTACTTCAAGCAGTACACCAGCTTCCAGCTCTGTTTGCGCCACTGAAAATTTAGTAAATACCATAGTTACTGAAACAGCCTATTACAACTTCTCTGTTGCTGCAGTTGAATATTCTGAATTCTATGTAGTTGCTAACCTTGATCAATCAGCCGGTGAAGCTTCTTTGTCATTTGATTTATACAGTAGTTGTTCTAGTGAATTTACTTCTGTATCTCACAGTGTACTTGAAGATAAGTCCACCAGCACTAAGTTGTGGCAAGAAATTGAATTATCTGAAATTCCAAGCAATACCAGAGGCTTATTAGATGCTAAACTGGTTGTTCCATTAGTCGATGGTACTGTTTCAACTACTCAAGTTGTAAACTTTGTTGTTCCTCTTTACACAAGTAAGAAAGATACACTAGTTAGCGAATATTTGGTGTATACCTTTACTTTGAAAGCCACAACTGCTGGTGATAATTTCTCTACTAATGTTCAAACCTCCAGAATTATATCTGTTTATGAAGCCGCTTCAGAATTTGGAATCACAACATCAAATTCATCTACAACCACAACATCATCTAGCTCTACTCAAACTAGTTTATCAAGTGTTTCAGGTAGTACCGCCAGCACTGTTTCTTCTACAAGCTCAGCAACTTCTACCACTGGAACATCTTCTGAAGGCTCTTCTGCAACTTCTACTACTGGAACATCTTCTGAAGGCTCTTCTGCAACTTCTACTACTGGAACATCTTCTGAAGGCTCTTCTGCAACTTCTAGTGCTGGTAATAATGGTAATGGAGGCTCCACAGGTACTAAGTCAGAAAATTCTGGTGGAGCACAAACAACTTCGTCAGCTAAATCTAGCATCACAGCTACTGCCTCAGGTGCTACACAAAAAACTGCTACCGTAAGTGATGAACAAACTACATTGTTGACTGTTACTAACTGTGGTACTAAGACTTGTACTGTTTTGGCAACTTCTAAAACCAACTCTGGTTCATCTGTTACCACTGGGGTACCACCATCATCTACTACTGGCGGATCTCCAAAATCAAACACTGGCGTACCAGGATCCAATGGCGAAACCAACCATGCTTCATCTACCGAAGCTTCTTCCAACACTCCAACAGCAACTGGTAACAACAACGGAAACTCTCCTTCCGCTACCTCTGCCGGTAAGCCAAACACTTTAGCTACAACCTCTAAAGCCAGCGCTACTGCTGCTATCACTACTCAAAGTGCTTATGATAACGGTGCCATTTCCAACAAATATGGATCTGGTAGTTTCTTCAGAAACTTAGTCTTAATGACTCTTTCCGTTATGTTCTTTATTTAATAGCACTTAATAAATGCCTATTTCTCCTTTGTGTCCTATAAATCTACCACAAAAATTTATTTTTGTCTTAGAGATAATTTATAAGAGATACGTTCGTTATTATGAATACCCCTTAATCTGAATGCAATAAAATAAACAAATGGCAAAAAAAAAAAAATACATGGGAAAGCCATTTTGTACAAAATTTATATATTCAAGGATTATTAAACATTTCGTTACTTATTTTTTTTTGAAAAACTCAAGATATTCTCAATAATCAATGCATGTTATTGGTATGAAAATTGAAATTCGTTATTTTAAAAAAGTCACGGATACGACTTTTCAGCATATTTTTTTTTGCTGGTTTTTTTTCAGGTGGAGCCGTTGAATGTAACGATTTCAACAATGCACGTGATCTGGCTAGATATCCAGCTGTTTGACTGCAAACAGTACAACGTAGAGTTTGTTTACATGATGATTTCAATCTCTTTTATTGGAGATGACTAGTCAGATGATAAAACTTGTGCATGTGCTCTACCAATGACAGGCTTTTTTTTTAGTCTATGTATCATATTTATGTACCAAATATTACATTCTGAAAAGAAAGCTAGTAGATTTGCGGGAGCACTGAAGTGCTGGTATTGAATCCTTGGGGTAACTATTGCAGGCTTTAATATGATAGTACAAATGGCTTTCTAGTATATGTAAAGCTATTGGTATATAAAGGTTTTGAATATTTAAATATATTGGAGATATGTCGCTTACCGCGCCGTTTATCTCCGAAAACGGATATATTTTTTATTGGCCAGAAACACGTGACCTACAGCATTTGATAAAAATCCTGCTACTTGCAGTATTAGAAAGCTGTTTCTGTATACTTGTTATACGTAAACTGCATTAAGGTACTATTATATATAATTAGAGAGACAATATTTAACTATTAGTATAAATAAAAGTAAACAAAATTGCTATCTGCTTATGAAATTCTGGCCTACATCTTTGTGGCTTATATCCGCATGTCGGAGATAATCTGTCACGTTTTGTAACTTTTTTTCAAGAAAATCAACAAAACGCTACCAGAACTCTTTGTTAGCAACACGTTTACAAGCCTAAAACGCCATTTTCGCTTTGATTTGCCAAAGGGCTAGTCATAAACTGTATCCTCCCCTAAAAACAGGCATAACCACACAAATATGATAAGCTCACATTCTGTTTTGAGCAAGTTGATAAATGGTGGAATATACGATAATGCTTCTATATGGGCCATTCCTTTATCTATAATACAGCTTTTAAGTGTATTTTTTTTGATGGGTGCAATATCAGAGGATTTCTTGGCTTTGAATGTTAACTTACTCTGTAATTCATCAAACTTACTAGTTTCTGTATTGATGGCATTTTGTAATTCTTCACCAGATTTAATTTCAAATTTTGTTGCTTGGTATTCAAGTGCGAAACTAGAAAAGGGATCTGATTCAGATGTTTCAAATACAGCAGATACATTAGCCATTAGTGAGGTAATGGGGGCATGTGGAACTATATTATTCATGGCAATTGGGTTTATACTTCTTGCTTTCAACAAACTTTATAAAAAAATTCTAATACAAAGATTTGAATACGAAAATATAAATGGCTTTCACAATGGTGAAATACAATCTGAAAACGATCTTACAGATAATCTCAGGACCGTTACAAATGCCAGTTTAGAAAACAGAATAAATCAATTTGTCAATGAGGTCAGCAACCAACAATACTCAAATGAATTGACAATTTTGCTCAGACCTTTGTTAAATAAGTTGAGTAATGATATGATATTTTTTTCTCTGGGATTCTCTTTGATCCTAATGTGTTGTAAAATAAAGTCAATAAGCTTGTTTGTTTGCATAGCTCTTTTGGTTTTATATTTCATGTTTATGCTCAACAGCATAAGACATCACAAAAAACACGTCAATGATACAACAAATTACGAAAGTTCATTGGCAGATCAAATAGAAATGGAGAATACAGATGCTTTTGATATAGATAACCAAGAGGAGGCAGACATGATTTTTAAAAACCAAATGGAAGAAAACAATTCTTTTTTTGAAAACGACAACTTCAATTTTTTTGTAAGCATGTTTGATAGTGAGGAATTTAAAGAAACAAATCTTTCTAATGAGGATATTATTTTGGAGGAACAAAGTAATGTTTGGGATACCAACGAAGATCCCAGAGATGTACTTAAGTTATCAAACAAGGCCAAGCAGAGCAGCGATAGATTATCTAATATCAAAAATCATACAAACTCATTTACATACAGCGACAATCCATCTGAACCTAATCAAATAGTAGAAAATGCAATCATTTATGATAAAACAACGGAAAATGGAATAATGAAGAAATTTAAAGATAGCATAGTCTTTCATTATATTGAAAGAAAGAGAGAGACTTTCCAAAAGAACAATATTCTGAAAAAGATAATATTTTTGATGACAGAACCGATTTTAGCATTAGCTGTTGCAGTATGCCCACGATACAACAAAGCGATTCCTAAAAAAAAAGATTCTTACTTGGTTTTGACCATTCAGTGCTACACATGCATGTTTTTCACAGTATTTGTGTTTTCAACATTCATAAAGAGAAATTATCTATGGTTTGATTTTGCCTTGGCGTTTGTATTAGGCAGTATCTTGATGGCAATTCAAGTAAGAATGAGAATTAAATATAAAAAAATTAGTGAATTTTCTTTAAATAGGCCATTAACAGGAGCAGCTTCCAATGACCATCGGTTAGCCACGAGCGAAAGAATCTGCAACACCACACGCTATGAAGAATTCATAAATGAATCAACATTGTTGTTGGAGTTTAGATTAGAATGCTGTATCTTCTCATTGGTTGGCATCATAAACAGTATTTTCTGGATTGTCATCTTATCCAACAACTTGATTCAAATTATAGAATTTTATCAAAAACAATTCAATATCTCGGAAACCATTTTAGGAATGACTTTATTTGCATGGGGAAACTCTGTGCCAGACATCTTAAGTAATGTAGCTGTTTTGAAGTTATATGCAAACGACATTCCTCAAGGATTAGATCAAATCCCAACACTGCTCTACAAATGGCAAGTGCAGTCTTTGGTCAAGTATTGCCATATTTCTATAGTCACGTGTATATCCAGCTCAACAATAAACTCGATGATTGGTATTGGGTTCAATGCTTTGATTGCCATTTTGAAAAAGAGACCATTTGAAATAACTTGGTCTTTGAAAGACATCAGTAAAAAAACTCAAATCCATTTGTTGATAACCTCCAGCTCAGTGTTGATATACGCAATGATAGTTGCTTTGATTTTAAAGATTTTTGTCAAGAACAAACAACTATTGGAGAAGTATATCATCGATGGATACTTCAACAACAGAGAAGTCGTGATAGAAGAATCAAAAGATGGTTCTACAATGGAGAATGGTAAAAACAATTTGTTCAAGTTAAAATTTAACAAGTTCTTAAAGTTCTTTGGAATATACGTTATATTTACCTGGTTGTGTATAAACTTTATAAACGTGATAATTGAGATATTACTATAATCTATATAAAGTTGTTAAACTTCTTCTAAGACGGCATTGGTGTTTGGAAATTTCATTAATGAAATTCTATATTCTTTATCGGATTCATCTTCAATGTCTTCTACTGTAATTGAAGTTTTCTTTTTTAATGGGATTTCTGTTGTTTTATTAATTTTAGATTCTAAAGAATCACTGTCATCCGAGCATTGTGATTCTTCATTCATATGCACATCTTCATCAGATTCGTTTTCTTCATTAGGTATTGGAGAATAAACAGTTGGTTCACTTGCTAATTGTGCTTCTAATTCAAGCTTTTCTAATTCTTTGTCATATAATTCTTGTAAAGCCTTTTCTTTTTGTTTCAATTTTTCAGCTTGTCTTTCCATTCTTTCTTTTTGTTCCTTTAACTTCATTTTTTTGATTTCATAATCTTTTTTGGCTTGTTCTAGTTGTTTAGCCTTTAATTTCTTTTGCTCCTCTTCTTTTTGAGCTTTCAATTCTCTTTTCTTATTAGCCATTTCTTCAGCAGCCTTTAAAGCCAATTCTTTTTCTCTTTTATTTTGTTTTATTTCTTCTTCTTGTTGTTTAACTTTTAGCTTTTCTTGTTCCTTTAATTGATTTTCATAGGCTTCCTTTAAAGCAAGTACATTTTTGTTTTCAAAGGATCTGCTTGTTTTCTTTTGAACCTTTTTAACTGGTTTTTCAATGACTGAAGATTTCTTCAAGTTTAATCTAATTACAGCCAAACCAGTTTCTAAGGTTGTTAATGATTCGATGGAAATATTGTCATAAGAGTTTGGCAATTCAAAAATCTTGACGATCTTGTTGTTAGCATTCATAATGGACAATTCCTTGCTGTTTTTGCTAATAGAAAATTTGTAGTTTTTGAAGATGTTTCTGCTAAATGCTTCATTTGCCTTCTTAATGTCGTCCTTAGTTAATAGTTCGCTAGCAGATTGGTATGGGTCTAAACCATTGAAGAAGGAGTCAAATAATGGATGACCGTAATGTTGATTAAATCTAAAAGAGTTTTTTCTTTGCAAAATAATCTCTTGTAGGTATTCTTCCATAAACTCATTGTATAAATGAGCCGAGGCTTGTTTACCGATTAACATTTCATCACAAGTGTCATCAACTTCATTAAACTTGTAGGTCAAAGGTTCATTATAGAAACGTTGCTCAGAATAAGATGGTCTTTGAACATATGGTGAGTAAACATCATATGGTCTTTGAGCGTAGTATAATGGTTGTTGGTTGTAAACAATTGGGAACATCATTTTCTTTATTTCTTAAATTTTATAGTGTAGTGAGACGAATTAGTATTGATATGTGTATGGTTCATAATATGTCTCTATATATTTGAATTAATGATTATTAATAATTTAGTTGAATATTACTTTTAAATTGAAAAAAGCACTTCTTTAAATACAAGAAGTTTATTCTGACTCATGTAATCACTTGTTCACTTAATGATTTACGACTTAATTATTACAGTTGATTAAACCATAGTGGAATTTTCTAGAAAGTTCTGGAATCGGATATTAGGTAAGAAATACTATTATAGGCATACAATATACAGGGTGGATGTGCGGCTGAGAGACAGATTCTAAAATCCGATCGAAGGTTCTTTTTTCTAGAAGCTTCTATCTCCGAAATATATGAAAAGAAGAGCTAATTAGGTCACGTGCCTATGGGGTACTAACAAATGGGCCTCTGGATCTATTACGGTTAAACCAAGAGCTAGGGTAACTCCGTTGCTAACTAGCTTCTGCTGAAGTGAAAATCCATAGAAGCTGTTGGCCTAGGCGTATACTTATGTAAGCAGCTGCAGGGCTGTTTTTTCCTATTTGGGCACCTTGCACAAGAGTAATCAACCCCCGTGCACATGATTAATCAACCGCTATTAGCAATTCAGGCAACTTGCACATGATTAATCAACCCCCTTGCACATTTGTAGCCCAGCCATTTTAGTTACCCTTTTTGAATACTATATCTCACAAACAGAAGCATGTCGATAGTTTGCATGCAAATTAGGTGTAAACCACGTCCAACTGCTTTATACACAAAAATCGTATTAATAAATTCTCAACACAAAGATTACCACCTTGTTCAGTTTGTATTAAGACTTGATAGTTTCTTGCTGGTAGACTAATTTGAACAGTGGTTAATAGCATTATTAGCTTCTATGATTACAGAAATGTAGCCAAAAGGAATATTATGGAGTCTATCTATTTTTTATTCATTACAATTCTAGCTAGAATTATAGCTTCAAATAAAACAAGTGAAGCAGTAGACTCTAAAGAATTGTTCAATCCAGCTTATGAAAGATTGAGTTTTTTCAGTAAAATTTCAGCATTAACAAATTGTATAACGTATGACCAGCTACAGGAAAACAAAACATTTCTTGAGGGTGGCTGTCCTCTGCATTTGCATTTTTGTTCAGATATAAGCTACAATCATTTTGCAGATCAGGTCATTATCAAAAAAATTATATTAGCCAAAAATAAGTTTGAGTTGGGCACAGGTTTTATAGCCATTGATCATCATCATCAAGCTATTCACATGGCTTTTAGAGGTTCGAGCACAAGATGGGATTGGCTTCATGATTTTTCAATAGCTCCTACAGAGTATACTCCGTTTTCTTTTAAAAAGTATGTAAAGCAGGTTGAGTTAGGCAATATTCCAAGGTGTTATGACTGCAAATTACATTCAGGCTTTAACAAATTTTTATCTTCTTTACAAGAGAGCTTTTTGACAACTTTAGAAAACACTTACAACAGTTATCCTGATTACAATTTGGTCATCTCAGGTCATTCCTTAGGAGCAGCGGTAGCTGTATTGTGTGGACTTGAAGTAAAAATTCGAGGATACAATCCTACTGTAGTTACATATGCTCAACCTAAAATTTTCAATTCAAAAATGAGTCAATGGGTCAATGAGATGTTTGATATTTTTACATTAGATGCTTCTAACCGCTGCCACAATACTGTTGATCTAAAGTCCGGTTATTATAGGCTAGTTCACATAAATGATTATGTAACTGATTTACCACCTTTATATTCACATTCTGGGCTTCAAATTAACATTAATAAAATAATGCTACCTCATGAAATAGACGATTTAAGTTATGCTGGATTGAATTATGCCAGTAAAAATGACATTCAAGCTTCAGAAAAAATTGTTGGCCCTGAAAGTCTTTCAATTGATGAAACATCGCTTGCCACTGATTTATTACATTTGTACGAACATAGAAATTACTTTATTCAAATTAATGAGTGCGATTATTTTTGAAGCTTAATAGTATATACAGATACATAAGGTCCTAAATAGCACCTAGGTTTTTAATTCTATTTTCTAATACTGTTTCTGCTAAAGTTGCAAATATAAGTTCAATATTTGAAGAGTCCGTTGCTTGAGTAACATGAGGATATATTGTGAGATTTGAAGTATTTTTTTCTTTTAGTAACGATAAAATGTACTTCACTGAAGCCTTAGCATCTTTTGGATCTCCTTGGTATCCTGGGAAATAAGTGCTCAAAGGAGATTTTGGCAATTTCTTTAAAAAGATATCAATTTTGTTTAAAAACAACATGACCTGAGTGTTAACAAACCATTTACTATTAACTATAGAATCAAACAATTGAATAGATTCGGTTAAACCATTTATCTTAGGATCTTCTTCCAATGGACTATCATAGTCACATAAGGAAACACAGAATATAAGAATCGAAACATTACTGAAGCAATGGATCCACTTTTTTCTTTCAACTCTTTGTCCACCAACATCACAAATATTTAGAGTGATGTGCTCATCTTTCATTTCAACAACGGTTTCTTGTATACCGGTTGTTTTTAGCCTTGCTTTTAAAACATCATCCACTGTTGGAACATAATTTGGATTGGATATTCTTTCCAAGCTATCAATAAAATATTGTGCATTTCCCAAAAGATGAAAGCTGTTTCTGTGCTTGCTCTTTAGCAGAGCTTGTGTTGCAGAAGTTTTCCACAGTATAGCCAAATATGCAAAAAAAATGGATGGTAGAGCTATTATATCATCTACTTCAATATCTTCCAATGGGCCTTCTTTTTTGATATAATCTTTTCGATTATCGATGGATAAAGTCAATGTGTTTCTGAATTCATCAACGTCTTTGATGGAAGCCAAATCCTTGATATCAGATTCGCTTATTGGTATTTTGTACTTATCCCTTGCTTTGATGATATCAGAAGCTATATCCATCAAATTTTTGTAAATAACTGGTCGCATTTCATGCAACTCTTTGTCAGTGTAACCACCTTGACGCAAGATTTTGAATTGTTTTAAAACAGTAGACTTACCTGACTCACCAACCCCAAGTAAAAGAACTTTATAAGTATCTTCTTTATTTGAAGTGTCTTGTAAATTTGCTAAAGGTGACTGAATTTTAGTCAAATCTCTTGTACCAGACATTGACAGCACACTTTTGTTAGGTCCCTGTTGAAACAAATCTTCTTTCATCAATTTGGAAGTTGACATCTTCACATTTGGGTTATTAATATTGTATTTTTTTGGAATGCTTGCCCCATCGTTGCTGGATGAAACATCTGGATTCTTTTGGAAATTCACATGATCTGAGTTGTTTCCTGAATTTACTGCTTCTGTTATCTTAGATCTGCTATTTTCATTGCTTTTGTTGTATACTGAGCCTTCATTGCTTTCATTTTCATGCAAATTGGGGTTTCTTGTATTATGATTGTCCGTGTCATTAACATCAACTATGGGATTTTTTGGAGCTTCCACCTTCTGTTTGGTTTTGTTTGTTGGTGGCTTTTCTGCCCCCTTCTTTTTATATGGCTGCTCCTTTGATGCACAAAGTCCCATCTTAAGTTCAAATTATATTATAGTTGGTTAATTCCTTCAAATTTTTCAAAACAAAATAGAGTGAAAAATTAGCAACAATTGAATATTTAATTAACTACTTGATCTGTTACAAGTTTTCTGGTCCTTAGCTTTGCATACTGTGTCAAATTCAAGTAATTTCAAATTTTAAAATATTGGCTGAAATTTCAATGATCTGTTTTTAAAAAAAATAACAAGGGAGCAGAGGGCTCCCTAATTTTTTTTCAAACTCCATTGAAATCATTCCCCCCCATTGTATGAGAGAAAAACTGACAAATTGTTTACCCGCAAAAAGCCACATTTTAAAAAAAACGACGTATCTTTTGACTTTCCATTTGACGATTACCACGGTATGAGCAGCTGAAATGGGTATACTAAGGAGTTAAGAGATGATTATCAGTTTATGCAACAATAATAACAAAAAAAAATTACTAAAAAATAATAAGAATGAAGGAAGCGAGGTTCGAACTCGCGCGGACTCTGTCCAACAGATCTTAAGTCTGCCGCCTTAGACCACTCGGCCATCCCTCCAAGAAATTATTTTGATATGCGTTGAAAGGCCCTACTAGATTATATATAATCTTATATATAGGACTATATTATTAAGTTTAATATTCAGTTTTTGCTTTGAAATCTGGTCGTATGCTCACCTAAGTACTGGCATGTTGAAACAAATCCGTTAAGTAATTGGTTATCGAAAAAATCAAAAAGCTCAAAAACCTAAATAATCAATTTTTGTGATTGCTTGAATCAAGTTTAATAAGAAATACAAAGAGTTAAAAAAAATGGTTAATCACTTCAAAAATTAAACCTAAATTTTATGGTTGAAACTTTGACTTTTTGCTGATAAATAGAGTTATTACGTCATAAGTTGCCAAAATAAAACCATTTTAACATGAGCCAAAAGATGGGAGTTGAATTTTTTGTCAAAAATTATCACAACAAATACCTATTTGTTATCAAAGTACTGTTATAATGAATTTAAGTAAATAAACTCGCATGTAATATAACAAAATCAGTGCTATAATAAGCAAGTGTTCAAAAAGTAACATGAATATGAAAATACAAAAAATAAAAAAAGTAAAAGTATTCAACAAAAATATAAAACAATTAATTTATATCACCTATTTCAAATCAACAAATTCGTCCCAAGCTTTAACTTCTTCTGGAATGGTAGTGAAGTCAATACCTTGAGATAACAAAGCCAACTTTTCGTCGTACTTTTCCTTCAAACATTGAGCAAATATTAAAGAAGTGTTTGGTTCATTGAACAAACATAAGCCAAAGTCAATAGAGTTTCTTCTCATCAAGTAGTCTAAATCTTCAGTGCTCTTAGCTCTAGCATGAGACAAGTTAACAACACAAGTAACATTATTATCTTCGTACAACTTTCTCAAAGTTTTCTTATCAGAAGTATCTTCAGGGAACTCTAAAAGTTCAGCAGATTCACCCAATCTTTGACAAGTTTCTTTGTCAGCAGCAAATAATCTGTATTTGCCTATGCTTTCAAATGTCTTGTAAACTTCTTCTAATTGAGGCAAGTTACCACCAAACAGAACACCCAACTTCTTTTCTGAATCAGTACTGATAGGAACCTTAAAGTTCATGGTGGATTGGATAGAACCCCAATATGCATCATTCAAGTTCTTACCTAAAGAACAAACTTCACCGGTAGAAGCCATTTCAACTGATAAGAATGGATCGGCACCAGCTAATCTGTTGAAGGAAAATTGTGGAGACTTTACAGCAACGTAATCGTACTTCTTACCTAACATTAAATCATCACCGTGTTTAGCTTTAAATTCATTGATTTTGCTTTGATCATTGAAGAAAGCAGATACAGCCAAATCAACAAAGTTACAGCCTAAGACCTTGGAAACAAATGGTAAAGATCTAGAAGCTCTGATGTTACATTCAATGACCTTGATGTCACCGTTTGGTAAAATCAAAATTTGCATATTGAATGGACCAGTAATGGACCAAGCTTTAGCAACCTTTTCGGCAATTGTCTTCAACTTTGAGATTTCATCTTTAGTTGTATTTTGAGGAGGTAATACTAAAGAAGCATCACCGGAGTGGACACCAGCATCTTCTAAATGTTCAGAAACAGCATAAGCAATCAACTTACCATCACAAGCTACAGAATCGATATCCAATTCTCTGGAATTTAAGTGGAATTTGGACATGACAACTGGATGTTCAGGAGAGACATCAGCAGCAACTTCTAATTTTTCGTGTAATTCTTCTGCATCATCAACAACAGCCATGGCAGCACCAGACAAAACATAAGAAGGTCTGATCAAAACAGGATAATTGCCTTCAGCAAAGTCAGAAGCTTCTTGTAAAGTAGACAATTCCTTCCATAAAGGTTGATCAACATTGATAGAATCCAAAATGGTGGAGAATATATGTCTGTTTTCAGCATTGTCAATGTCTTTTGGAGAAGTACCCATGATCTTTACACCTTGGTTGAATAAAGGCAAGGCAATGTTTTGAGGTAATTGACCACCCATGGATATGATAGTACCTTGAGGTTGTTCTAAGTCAATGATATCCAAACATCTTTCCAAGGATAATTCTTCAAAGTATAATCTATCAACTTCATCGAAATCAGTGGAAACAGTTTCTGGATTGTAATTTATCATAGTAACCTTTTCCCCTCTGTTTCTTAATGACTTAACAGTATTAACGGCACACCAATCAAACTCAACAGATGAACCAATTCTATAAACACCTGAACCTAAAACAACATATGGGTTTTCATTGAACTCAACATCGTGGTATGAAGCGTTATATGTCATGTATAAGTAGTTGGTGGAAGCAGGAACTTCAGCAGCTAAAGTATCGATTCTCTTGACCCACGGGTGGAATCCATATTCTAATCTTAACTTTCTGACTTCAAGTTCTGGTGTATTGGTGAATAAACCAATTTGCTTATCTGAAAAACCGATCTTTTTGGCCTTCAATAAGGTCTTAGAATCAATATCCTTGGCAGACTTGAATGTCTTTAAGTAATTTTGCATCTTGGCAATATTTTGACATTTGTGTAAGAACCACTTGTCTATTCTACTTAATTCATGCACTTGATCAACAGTATAATTTTCATGAATTAGAGCTTGACCAACAGCCATCCATCTCTTATCAGTAGGATTGGCTAAAACATCATCAAGAACTTTCTTATCCTCGAATTCAGCAGCACCTTGGAAACCTAATAAGGAAGGATCAACCTCTCTTAAGGCCTTTTGGAAGGCTTCTTCAAATGATCTACCAATGGACATGACTTCACCAACAGACTTCATAGCTGAACCAATATCTGTTTGAACGTGTTGGAACTTTCTTAAATCCCACTTAGGAACCTTAATAACGGTATAATCCAATGAAGGTTCGAAGTTAGCAACGGTGGTTTTGGTGATAGGATTTGGAAGTTGTGGAAGGGTATAACCTAAAGCAATCTTAGCAGCAGTATAAGCTAAAGGATAACCAGTAGCCTTAGAAGCCAAGGCTGAAGATCTAGATAATCTAGCATTGACTTCAATAACACAGTAATCTAAAGAATCAGGAGCTAAAGCATATTGAACATTACATTCACCAACAACACCCAAATGATTAATAATCTTGATAGCAGCACTTCTTAACATATGGAACTCTTCATCAGAAAGAGTTTGAGAAGGAGCAACAACAATAGAGTCACCGGTATGAACACCTAATGGATCAAAATTTTCCATATTACAAACAGTTATACAATTACCAGTAGAATCTCTGACAACTTCGTATTCAACTTCTTTCCAACCTCTCATAGACTTTTCAACTAGAACTTGAGGAGATAAAGACAAAGCTCTGGTCACAAGACCATTCAATTGATCTAGGTTGTAAGCAAAACCGGAACCTAAACCACCTAAAGCAAAGGCGGATCTGACAATGACCGGGAAACCAATTTGTTGAACAGCAGCAACGGCTTCATCAACGGTAGAACAAGCAACAGATTCAGCAATAGGAATGTTGATTTCTTTCAAAGCATCAGCAAACATTTCTCTATCTTCAGAGGTTTCCAAAGTGATGATTGGAGTACCCAGAACTTTAACGTTAAATTTGGCCAAAACACCGGATTTTTCCAAAGCAATACCACAATTCAAAGCTGTTTGACCACCAAAGGTCAATAAAATACCTTGTGGTTGTTCTTTTTGAATGATATAAGAAACATATTCTAAAGTGACAGGCAAATAATATATTTTGTCTGCTAAGGTTTCGGAGGTTTGGTTGGTTGCTATATTTGGATTAACCAAAACAACTTCGATATTTTCTTCTTTCAAAGCCTTGATAGCTTGTGACCCAGAGTAATCGAACTCTCCTGCTTGTCCAATGGCTAAACCACCGGAACCAATGATGATGACCTTTTTTAAGTCGGGATTGATTTGATGTTTTTGTATATATTCAGGCATGTTTTCTTCACAAATAAAAAAAAAAAAAAAAGCTCAGATTATGTATTTGGGTTTACTTAAGTTTTTCTTTCCAACTTCAATGCTCAAAGAAGTCACTCCTTCGTTATATATAATCGAGTAATCAAAGCACAAATTTTTAAATAATTAGTGAACAAAATTTTTATTTCTTTTTTTTTTTTAAAAACTCCCTCTGCATAAACTTCTCTCACAACATATCGATTGCCCTTAATGGGCTTTTCATTTTTTTCAATGAAATCATCGCAGTATTATACGGGCGTAGAAAGGGGCTCGGGAGGGGCTCGGAGGAAGTCTCCGAGATTAGGAAATAGAGGAAGAACACACAGAATGAAGAGGACTAGATCAAATATATCGGGTATATGTTCGGGAATATTGAAAGATATGATGACTAAAACTCCAATTCACAGCTCAAAACTGACTCATCGCTTGTTGTCAAGCACCCCTTGACCATAGCCTTGCCATCAACCAATTCAATGCATGTGCTGGACCCATTGTATAGTACAGAATTACGCTCAATACCAGTTTTGTCACAGAACAGCAAGTATCTTTTGTTCAAAGCATGCATTGGTTTGAATCTAGAGTACCAATAGTTGATAGTTTGTATATCTGGTCTGTATAAAAATTCAGTGGTACTGTAGGTTTTTTCGTTCATCAGGGAATTCACGTGCAAAATTTCTCTATCATCAACCAAGTCTGGGTTTGTTAAGTTTGGCTTCATCTTTTCAAGCAGCTCCAAGTATCTCTTCTTCTTGTCTGTTTCTGTTTCGTTTTGCAAAACAGAACATGGATTTGTCCATGCAGTCGGGCACACAACGAGATCCACATTTTCCTTGGCACAATATGAGGAGTACTCGTATTTGTCAAAAGGAGCTATGAATTTGTATGGATTGATGTCCATGCAAATACCCATTGAACAGTTGATTTCTTTACTATCAGAATCATTGACAAGATCCATCTTGAAGGTGGAAAAATCCTGTGTGGTTTCTGTAGACCATTTCTCATCAGTGTAATAAAGATGTTTTTTTCTGTGGATCTTGATTATTTTATCCTTGTAAACACATATGCTGGAGTTGTAGAACTTATCTTTGACTACCGAATCTCTTTCAATGAACCCTGATATCACATATGAATTGTATTTTTTACTCAAAGTCTTGAAGTAGTCAATGATATTGTTCTCGTCAGGGTTGTTCTGCAAGTATTGTTCAACATCTTTGTTCGAATCAAACAAATACTTGTGGTAAGCTAGCTCAGGAAACACTATAAGTTTGTTGGTGTTTGCTGCTTTGAAGTTGAACTTGTTTGACTCCAGAATGTTGTTGATTTTGCTTCTGACGTTTGTAAGCTTCACAGAATTGTTTGCATTAAGCTGGAACATCAGCACATTAAGCTTAAACGGAGACTTCACACTCATTGCGATTGCTGGCTTGTATAGGGTTCTTGGTCCTATGTGTATTATTTATATGTGTTTTGGGTGTTTAGCGTATTTTGCGGAAATAAGCATATCGGATTTAACGTCCCCCCCTGAATTTTGTTTTTTTTCTCGTCTGATATTGAAAGCGGCTTTCACAATTTTAAAATTATAACAAAGCCCTACTTGAAATCAGCACCAAACAAATACATAATAAGACGGAATAAGATTGAAATACTGGATATCTTAGACAGTAGACCATATTGCATTATTGCTTATTTATATATAAAATTAAAGAATATGTCTAACAATGATGGCAGAGGTAGAGCACCTAAAATCTCATTGGATTTGAGTAACTCTGTAAACCACCCCAACAACAGCATAGATCACAACATGCTGTTCCCTAGCGTAACAAATAACGCTATTTACTCAAGAAGATCGCTAAGTAGAGTTACCAGTAGAGGGACGAACAATCAATTAAACAGATCAAGATCAAGAAGCAGAAGATCTAACACAAATAATACCATAGATACAGATAATTCAGATTACGATACGATTTCGAATGTTTCCAATAGAACATCTGAAAGCAGATCTATACATGAATCAACACTAAAATCAGACTTGAAATACTCGATATTGAATAAAAATCCATACACCGAAAGAATAAAAATTATACACTCGGATGTTGACAGTGATTACGACAGTGATGACAGTGACCATAGTTATGACAGTTATGATGATAATTTTTCTGACTTAATTTTGAACCATGAAGAAGTGCCGGAACTATCGAAGAAGAAGAACAAAAAAACAGAACACGCTTTGCAATATTCTTCAGATGAAGAAAAGATTCTGGATGCCAATGATGATATGTTCAAGAACCAATTGAAATACAACTTCACAGACTTAGTCATGCCAAATACTGATATCCCTTTCAAGGATGTTTTAGAGCAATGCAAAGAGTGGATAAACAAATACAAAGCAGAATACAACAACCAATTAGAACCAGAACTACTTGAAAGCATAGACCATAAGACGTTTTGCAACAACACATGTGAAAAGCTGACTTTGGTCTTAGGTGATGAACACAGTGAACAACCATCTATTTTCCACAAAACCGTTGAGGCAGATGAATTACCAAAGACGTATATCCTCCAAACAGATGGCTCGTTAGAAACCATAGCATATACAATAACCTCATTGCTAAAGCCTAAAGACCAATTGTACATTGTATGTCACTTTGAACAATCTTCTTTAGTAAAGTTGACTCAATCACTTATAAGTACTGCTCAGAAGGTTTTGAGTGTATTTGACCACGTGAATACCTCTATAGATTTGAAAGATGTGTTGGTGAACATAACCATTTTGAAACATCACTATCCAAAACATTTCCTCAGTGGATTGATCCATGCTGTCAGACCTGTTCTGTTGATTGTCAACATGACCATTATAAAAGGCTGGTTGAATGGTTTTGTTTGTGGTGTTCCATTGCTTGTTTTCAAGAGAGAATCTAGAACAAGTTCTTTCCGAATGTGATCCTCGTATCCATATTTCTCACAACTTTCTTTCAACAAAATGTCTCACTTTAACAACACCATTCTACCCTTATACTAAGGTTTAAAAAATGTTAACTAATTTAAACCCCGTTTTTTGTCACGCGTATTAGGGATATGTATAAGATTTAATTAATTCAAACATTTTTTTTTAAAAAATACAAAAAATACAGTTTAGCAATTGAAACCCAAACATTCTATTAGGATTGGTGCTGATGACTACGGATTTAAAGATTTCAACTTATTCACATTCATCAGACGAGCTGAAAACAGGCGAACTTCTTGTTCAGCGAGGTTCTTCACTTGAGTCAGCTCCTCCACTACCGTTACTATTGACTTCGAGTACATCACCTCCCCCAGCTCCACCACTACCATTATTATTGACTCCGAGTTCTTCGACCTCCATTTGTGTGAGCAAATACAAAAAGTTTCACTGGCAAACGATTAAAAAGTTAAACCCAAGAGTTGTTTCCTCAATATCCTTTAATTATTGTCTAAGCATGAAAACTTTACCGTCAGATATATTAAAGGATCGTAGCAATGAAGCGGTTGATATTGTTATAGATCCTTTAATTCAACTTGTACTACAAGCAAATTTTTTAAAACAGAAGACGTCAAATCCCAAAACTTTTTTAAACTTGCCATTTTTAAATGAGAGTATCAATATCAAAAAGAGTGATTATCTCAAAAGAAATACTTACGGAGCACAGAATCTCAAAGTGGTTGAAGTTTTAAAGAAAACATGTTGGAAAAATCTTCAGTACCAAGAAATATTGGATACCTTTTTAGATTGTGGAAAGCTGTGGGAGAAGGAAGTTGATAGTTTTACAGCATTTAAGATTGATTTCAAAGACCAAAATCAAATAAACAAATATGATATCAGCGATGAGTTTGATTTTTTGGAATACTTGAATTATTTTAAGGAGTATTACCGTGAAAAATGCTTACTGACTGTACAAATTCAGGAAATCAAAGAAGTGATGGAAGCATTTAAAAGCAATTTGAATGATTTTGCACATTTTAATGAGGTTATGCTAAAAGAAAAAACTCTTTTAGATATGTTAATCAAGTTTGTTGTAAAAGTTGTGAGTTTGATCGATGAAGAAATTCTAGAGGAAGACAAATTGTATTGTTTGAGTAACTTGCTCAAACTCAAAGATTGTAAGAGAGTCAATTTTTACAATGTTGAAAATAATACTATAAAACATGGTTTAAAGTTAAATACTTTGCTAGATCTGGTTTATCTAAGTATCAGAAATAATAAACAAATGTGGTTCTTTTTGATGAAGTGTATAAATTTTAAAAAAGACGTAATTAGCGAGATAAATTCTTGCTTTATAAAGACTAATTATATTTTGGATAGTCTAGCTACTTTTTATTCAAAGAATTATACCATGGTTGAAAACGACAAATTCAATAAATATTTTGGTGCACAAATAATGAAGATAAAGCAACAAATAATTCCCATTCTTAAGAGCTATTATCATCAAATGAACATATATGACGAATTGGTCTATGAATATGAAACAGCTGACATAAACAAATTGCACATGAACATAATCAATAACTTTGGTACGCTTGTAAAGCATACAGCAAACGTTCACATTAAAAATATCTCAAAGTGCCAATGCATAGAAGACGACAGTAACAAAACAACTTTAATAAAAATCATGAAGAAATTTCTGCAAGACATCAAACAAGTTCATGACAAGAACTCACAAGAAAAAGAGACGAAGAAATACGAATTACAACAAATTAAAGAAGAGTTAAGCATTGAAAACTCAGGTATGGTATATGAAGCTATCACAACTTGTGATGCATTAAAGCAACTAAGAAATTACAAATTGAAAAGAAAAAAACTAAGAAAGAAACTCTCAAAAACAATCAATATTGATTTAAGTTACGATGGTTTACAGAACCTAATCAACAAAACCAAAGCTCTTTGAAAGTTGTTCTATTTTTTTGTCATTATTTACATGTGCTTTATATATAAAAAATCAAATTTCTATTCTCAAAGAGGTCTCTTGTTCAAATCTCCATTAAACAAGTCATACTTGACATCAGGTTCATCAACTAAATGGAAATACCAATGAACGATGTTGAAATGTAATTCATCTGGGGTCTTTTGGGCTTTGAAAAATACTTTGGCCTTCTTGTCCTTATTACCTACAACAAAGAATTGTATATCAACGTCACCTTTGACTTGGTTCAAAGTCCCGTAAACCCAAGGAACGAAGGTACCGTCCAATCTGATGTTATTTCCCAAAAGTTCTCTATATTTTTTGTTTCTTCTAAGCTCTAAAAGTGTGTTGTTGACACTTGCGTTGTCACATCTTTCGTTATTAAAAATCAACTCAGCACCAATCCAAAGCCCAGCAATATATAGAGCGGATAATAAAATCTTCTTAGGTTTATTTCTGCCTTTCATTGCAATAGGATCAGGTAGCTCTCTATTAATGGTAATAGGCTTCTTGGCATTTATGATTTTGGCATTGAATCTTTTAGCCATTAAACCAGTAGAGGTTTGTTTCTTGATAAGAGCATTGGATATGTATTTAAACATTGTATGGCTGTGTTTGGGGTTTTGGTATGGTTATTTGTAGACTGTTAGTTGCTTCATAAGAGAGGAAAGAAAAAAAAATTTTCCTTTTTGAGTAACTAAAAGTGAATATGAAATTTGACTGTAGTTGATTTGCACGTGACTTGTGTAATGGTCCAAATAAGGCATCTGCCTAGGATTACTAAGAAATAGTAGGAAAGTAGTGCATAGATTTAGATTGTATTGACAGTAAAGACTGCTAATATTTAGTTTTTTGAGTTGTCAAAGTCTTCTTTTATTCCTGAATGTTTCTATACTGGATTCCATGTATTTCATTGTACACGTGACTTGCACGTGCAATTTTTTAAATTATCTCCGATTTAGGGATATAAGCAGGCAACAGGTACCAAAGACGCCTTATGGATGCATGTACACAGCAAGCAAAGCTCTTTATAAGAGTGTGTTTACAAAGGGTTCTACCTTATTAGTGTAGATGCACTATCAGGCTCACTACATATACCAAGAAGAAACAACTAAAAAAATAGCCTCTGTAGACCTAAGCTGTTTTCTTCAAAATCAACGATATTAACAGAACAAAAGACGTTTTTACACCAAATGATTACTAAAACTACTTACCAATGCCAATATTTTGTATGCAATCGTACACGTCTAACCACTATCTGTAGTATATTCTAGATTTCACTGTCTCGGATATAAGCATTATCTCCGATGTTTACGGATGTTATCTCGACTCTGTGCGGCAAAAAAATACCCCCCAGCCATTTGCTGGTTTTCTCTCAAGGACACCTAATTAGAGCAGTACATATATAAGCCAATAACCCAACAAGCATAATACACTCATAAATGGTTAACATCACTATTGGTAAGATCATACATCTATCAACGGACTTGGTTCTTATATCTACTCTTTTATCAACAATCCACACAAATACACAGTTTAAGTTAGATACCACAAGACTATCATTTGGAAACAGTACTGTGAAGTACTATCTCGACTGGTATCTAAAATTAGGAGACAGTGTTATTGACTACTCGTGTCATTATGTTGCCGAGAACAAATCAAACACAATAACACAATTTTTCACTAAGAAGTAAACTTTTTAAAGGATATATATATATTGAAACTAAAATATTTCATGAAGGGTTAAATCCTAACATGTAGAGATCGTCATCATTCTCACTTTCGTTGTTTTTGTTGTTTGTGTCCATCAATGAATCAAAGAAGTCATAAGCTTCGCTTTCTTCACTGGTGGTTTTAGTTCCAAACTGGTAGCTCTTTCTTCGTTTGTTGTTAAGCTGCACAGACTTTCCGCTCATGTCCATGCTCCCACTTCTTCGTGGACTGCTTCCTGTGACACTTCCTTTACGTTTGACACCATAACTACTTCCCAGCTTGGGCAATTTTTTGCTATCCAACTGTTTGAAATGTTTGGTTCTGTATCCACCTATCTCATTCATATCCTTGACAACCTTATTTCCAAAGTTATTTGATGGGTTACTGCTACTGATTGAGTTATTGCTAAACTTTTGTATGGTACTTTCAGGTGTTGTTTGATTCGTATTGCTCTCCTGCTCAGAATTATCTAGAATAGGTACATAATGGTTGTGGATGTGCTGATGGATGGATATTTTCAAGTTGTTCAATTTAGCTTGTTCAATCAATATTCCCACTAACTTTTCATTAGTGATATTTCCTGAAGAAAGAGTCAAGTTTTTTTGTTTCAATTGAAACTTCCATTCGGTAGTATTATTATTCAATGGAACAGAACTAGGTCTTGCTTGAGATTTTTGCAAAAAAGTCTTATTTACTTTTTTGTTTATGGTGTTGTTAGAAGTATTAGTAATACTCTCGGTTTTATCATAGTTTTTATCTGCAAATACGTCATTCATGTTATTTGGTGTATTAACATTTGCTGAAACCAAGTTAGACAGCAATGAAGGTGGTGAATTCATAATGTTGTTGTTCTGAGTTGTTCTCAATGAACTTATTATATCATGTGGTTTTGGTGTTTGCATCAAACTTATTCCTGTTTGTGGAGGAGACATTGACATGTGGTACTGTCCTGGCGATAAAGCTGCTATTGAGTTTGCTTGTGAATATTGCTGTTCATATTGAGAATCCATATTATTTGATGCTATTGACGGAGTTATTCTATTCCATTGATAAGCAGTATGAGGCTCATCAACGTTACTCATAGTATCACCTCCGTTTAATTTGTTATTAGTTTCCGCGTTCATAAAGTTCTTAGCACTGTAATTGAATTTATGTTTATCATCTTTAATTAAAAATCCAGGCGTTGTATTGAATGGAGGCTCTGTGTTATCCATCATTTTAAAGTTTTTATAATCAAGAGGTGTCTCTTGTTGTGTATCTTCGTCATCTTCAAAATCATCTTCGTTGTCTATATTCTCATCTTCCTTGTCATCATCGACAGATCCATCATGGTCATTATCTAAATCTTTCTTCTTTTTCTTTTTGTTTTTCGTTTTCAAAATCTTCTTCTGTTCCTTGTATTCCTTTTTCTTCTCTTTTTCTATGTTTTGCTTAACTAGTTTTTCTCTTAGCTTCACAATATCCTTAAATTCTCCATTAACGGTCAAATCAGCTAGCAGCATATGAACAGCACTATTATTTCTATTCTTGATATAACTATTAATCAAGGTTCTCCATCTATTTCTACAATTTAAAGCAGATCTATTTGACTGGAGAGCTTTGAATAAATCCATGGCTATAGTTCTCCACTTAGTCCCTATGTTGTTCATCTGGTTGATCAAAAATATGTCCTCACTTTCCGTCCAATTGACGTAGTTCTTTAAGTCTTTTTCTGGATCCAAAGCTTCACTAAATCTCTTTGAACACTGATCAACTGTTCTTCTGGGCACTTCAGAAGCTATTTTTGACCACATAGGTCCATATTGTCTGAATTTTTCCAATAAAAACTCATCTTCTTCTTTGGACCACTTTCCTTTTTTCAGATACGGATCCAGTACATTCAGCCATCTCTTCTTTATCATGGCCGATCTTCTCTTCTTAAGAAGATCTTGCAAAGAGATTATAGTGCTCGACCTACTTATCAGATAATGCAAATGTTCAGGAATGTTGTCTATGTCTTCGTTTTTGATCAAAGTGATTAATTCTAAGTACCTTTTTAAGTGAGTATCCCAAAGAATAGTAGAAACGTTTATCCATTCATTTGAAAAATCTTTACTACTGAAAAAATTCGCTGTATCAATGATCTTGTCCTTCAAATCACTCAGATTTTTTATATCCTTGAAGAACCCATTGTTATCAGTTATGTATTTATCCACATGATCAAGAACTATTTCATCTTCAAAAGGTTGCCATGTCATTCGTTCATTGAAATTATGTGGTATTTGTATCTTTATCTTGGTATATATCTCGAATTCCTTAATTTTCCCCAGATAATCTTCCAGCTTGGGTGCTTGGAACCCGTTGCTATTGAATTCTGGATGTTGAACCATGTTGCTGCTTACTTATCAACAGAAATGTTGTATGGGTTGAATAGATTTATAAACCCAAACGACTGTACTGTAGATAAATGCTGTTTGTTATGAGTATTTTAAAAATTGTTTCTTTTTTTTTTTCTTTTTTTTCATACAAGTCGTTTGATGCTCACCTTCCCGAATTGGCAAAAACAAAGGGTTGGATTTGTATGGTAGCGGAATGTCTTATCTCCGATGGCAATAGCAGTAGAATTGGCTGGTGGAGTGGGGGTTGTAGAAGAGCGTTATGTGTGAGCAGCGGTAGGGAATGGTTCTTTTAGGTAGTGGTATCATTGGAATGGTATACAAGGATAGGTTAATTGGAGATTGGCGTTATTACAGTGGTAGTAGGGGATGGTTCTGTTAAAAACAGACAGTTTTTGAACGATATTCAAGCCTAGCTGGTTTGGCAAATGGTATTAGGAGATTGATATCTGAGCACAAATTATCTGGGGGGCTGAATTAAGTTTACAAATACGTTATAAATATGGGTTTTTTTATTTTTTTACAATCAATGCTGCTGTGGGGATACTATTCTGTATGACATTTCACTTATTAAGCATATTTTCACCAGTGACATAAAGAACAGCTTTAAAAGCAGAGAGTTTGACAGAAATGTTTACACAGACAAAATAAAGAGATTCATTTAAGAAAACTGAATGACACTTTCTTGAACTGATTGCTTTTAAGCTTGGATTTAATTGCTACTCAAATAGCACAATGCACGTGACACGTCTTCGGCAAATTTGGCTCTCTAGTAATCAAACAATCAGCAACCCCAACGGTAGCATTTTAAACCATTAAATTAAACCCATATATCTTATTTTCTGTTAAATCCATTGTTGTTGTTTCTGAAACCTTTGAACATCCTACTACAAAAGTGGTTTCTACACTAGCAGAGCACCAGTAACATGGTAGCGTGTGGTTGAACATTCTTATCTCCGACAAACACCTACAAAAAAATAGCACACGTATTCGCCCTTTGAAACTACGCAAGGATCCACTAATTAGTGAGAGTGTTTTTTTCGCCATTTTGCTACCTGATCTCTATGATAACAGCACGACTTATAAAACAAAAAACACCAATAACCCCCTATAAAACATCAAACACAGACATGTCTGACGATCCTAAGTCATTGATCAAGCAAGCCTTTGAAAAATCCAAGCCAGTGAGTGGATTTTTTTGGAAGTTAATTTCCTCTCCGGAGGATCAATACGAAGAAGCCATCGACTTATACATCCAAGCCGCTAAGATATACAGATTAGGTAATGGTAAGGTTTCTAAAGACTACATTAAGTCTGCAGATTGTTACAAAGAGGCTGCCGTTGTGGCATTGGAAAGATTAGAAAATTACAACGAAGCAGCTATGAATTATGTTGAAGCTTATAAGTTGTGTAAAATGGGTGATGAATACAGCAACGCTTGTGAGTACCTACAGGAAGCCATAAATATATTTACCAAGCACATGGGACAATTCAGAAGAGCTGCCAATTATCAATTTGAGCTAGGTGAAATTTTTGAATTGCAATTGCATCAGCTGAAACCAGCACGTGAGGCTTATGAATTAGCAGGGGACTGGTACCTACAAGATAATGCCATACAATTAAGTAATAAGTGTTATTTGAAGTATGCTGATTTGTTGTCCATGAGCTATGAAAACAATGACGATTTATTCAAGAGTATCAAGATGTACAAGAATTTGATAGATACCAACATTAAGAGGAACTTGAACTTATGGATTATAAAAGATTATTATTTGAAAGTTGGTCTATTGCAATTATTGTTGACCGATAGCGTGGCCAGTGAAAGAACATTAGTTGAAGCTAAAAATACTTTAAGAGACGATCAAGATTGTAAAGAATTTAAGTTGTTGGAATCATTAATCGAGTGCTATAAGGAACAAGATATTGATTTAATGAGTCAAACTTTGATGAAGTATGATAAGTTCGATAAACTTGATAACTGGAAGACTACCATTTTGTTGAAAATCAAAGAGTCTTTGATAGGAACCGAAGAAGACGATTTATTATAATTTATATAACAATGCAAGAATATGATATACATTATTTGAATCCTGCAAATTTGTTAAGCATATAGTTTTAATAAACAAAGTTGTTTCAACTTTACATTTTGTAAAACTTGTATTTATTTAACTGCAGACGTATGTTTAAAAAGTTAACTAAATTAACCAAACTATCTCTTTTCTTTCAATACAGCTGTAAACTTGATTCAATCTTGATCATGTGACCAATAGTAAACAAAGTATTACTAAAAACGTGATGTCTCAAGCTACAGTAGACCAGCAACAACTGCTGGCTAAACCAGCAAACCGAACAAAAAAGGCATATACAAGAAATGAGCCTACAACATGTACGGCTAGCTATCCTCCATACAAGTAGCATTATCAAGCAGCCATTTTGGAGTAATTCCACATTAAAATTGGTTTGGTTTTTCAGATCACCATGGGGGTTCCGTCGGCCTTTAGGCGCCCTTCATATTGAAAAATTCTCACATAGCAAATTAGGCTGGTGCACCGATATAGAGTACACTGCAAATAAACAGTTGAATAACGCTACCATTAAATAGCTGTCAGGGTTAGTAATAAACTGATATAAAGTACCACGTCTAAATATGACACAATCATCATTTGAGGAACCTGTTAAGCAGATCAACGACTCCAACATAAGCATCAAACACTTCCAAGTGACAAAGGCATACAAGAGGCTATTAAAGTATTCTAACAAGTACATCAAAGTATTCAAAACCAATAACATTTGTACGGAATCAATAAGTGAAAAGGATGAGAGAATCAAGCTTATATTTGATGATTGCTTGTTTTCTAAATTAGAAACAGTGTTGAAATTATACCCTCCGATCAATAAAGAAGTTGTTCAGCAAAGATTTGGAAACACAGCTATAAGATCGTTTCACGATCATTTAAACAACAATAATGTGATTGATGAGATTTTGTATAATTTACTTTGCCAGCTTTATGAAATTAATCAAACTGGTAGCTTAAACAACACTTTTTTGAAGGAATCAGTAGTGGAGATCAAACATTATCTAATGAATGCGTTTGGTAATAGAGATAGAATGGATTACGGAACAGGTCATGAGCTATCATTCTTGGCTTTTTTGATGTGCTTAGACATTTTGAAGATAATCGATTATAATATTCATTCTTTGACTTTTTTGTTCGATAGATACTACAAGTTTGTCGAAAATATTATCCTTACTTACAATTTAGAACCAGCTGGATCACATGGGGTTTGGGGGTTGGATGATAATTTTCATTTCAGCTACATTTTAGGTTCTGCACAAATGATGGTGAACCCAGTATGTAAGCCCAAGGATATTATTGCATATGCAAAGAACGATGTTAACCAAAACAATTTTTTACTATGGAATGTCAATCTTATCAAGAAGGTTAAAGGTTTGAAGAATATAAAAGAACACTCACCTGTGCTTAATGATATTCTCATGAACATTAAAACTTGGGATAAAATCAACATCGGGCTTTATAAAATGTGGATAGATGAAGTACTCCTTAAATTTCCAGTTGTTCAACATTTTTATTTTGGTAAGTACTTTTTCTCATGGAAGCTCACCAAGAAAATAAAGAACGACATAATTCAAAAAAGGTTGTTTAACGAAACAGGCTCTGAAGAAGAAACGAAGAGCTCCTTGCTGAAATATAGAATGAACCAGATAACTGTGGATAATGTGATTAATAAAGCGGAAAAAGACGATCAAAGCAGTAATGATCGAAGAATGTTTCCAATGAATCCTCCAAAGAGAAAGACAATGTACAAGAATCGGTAGTTTATGTACAATTAGCTGAATATATATTATAGTTACAACAGTAGATCACGTGCTGACAATATTTGATTTTTGATCACGTGTTGACTTTATTACCATTTTGCAGAAAACGGTAGCGTTGCTTGCATTTTCTACTTGAAGACACGAAAGACGAAGGGCAAAACACGCTGCTCTCTGTAAAGAAGGAATTGAAATCTTTAAATATCCTGACAACATATTTTGGTACTAAACCACAGCTAATACAGTTTTATTTGATATGCTACCATCTATTTACAAGAAACAAAATAGCAGAGTTAGCAGCGAAAAGAGGATAAACAAGCCAACAAGACTGCTCAAAAGCAAATCTATGATTACTTCACGAACAGAATCTAAGTTGTCTCTCCACGATATAGTAAACAAAACGAAACATAGCAGCTACTCGCTAGAGAAGAGCAAAAGTAAAAAAAGAGATAGCACCACTGACAATATCAAAAAAATACTTCAAAACAACCAACAAAGAAATAAGTTATTATCACTAAGAAACAAAAACGACGAGATAGCAATGGATGCCAACAACCTCCCTAGCAAAGGCTTTGATGTTATCTATGAAAATAAATACGATCTTCAGAGTATAGTGAGTAGAATTAACACTGATCCTTTGATGCTTCACTCCACTTTAAATAAGTCGTTAAAAACGACGTTTAATAAGATTTTGCTTTTGAATACCTCGTTAAAGTTTTTCTTTGATTATAAACCAAATGACATTGTATCGCTACATAATATAAAGATTGTTTATAACAGCATTAACATAAGAAACTCTAATTTAGGCTTGCTGCCAAAGGTATTAGTAATAAAGTGTGATGAATTCAAAGAAAAATGCCTATACCTAGTAGACATGAAGAAGTTTAATAACTCAAAAGAAGACAAATTCCATAAAACATTAACGAGTAAATTAACAGAAAGCAAAGATTGGGTGATTCAAATAAGTCAAACGAATACGTTTGATGTTCTTGATATGGAGTATTGCATCAAATGGAGAATAATCAGCAAACCAAAAAGATCTTAAACCGGATAAGGTCATCATCAACAAAACAAAGCTCATATTTCATCTAATTCTTTAATACCAATAAATATATAATTCAAAGACTAATTTGTACTTAAGTTGTTACCTAATTCATTACATAAGATAAACATGAATCTACTTGAAATGGATGTGATTTGGTAACGTGACGCCTTTTCTCTCATAGGAGCATCATCAGACACCAAGAAGATTTCTTTTTTGGGAGTGTTGGTTTCTTCATTGCCTTCAGCAACCAAGTCCATGTCTTGATCGTTTGGTTCTCCTGTTTCAGCACCTTCCAAGTTCATATCGAACAATCTTCTATCATTCTTGAAAATTGCATCAATCACAAATTCATCTACATGGGTCTTCCAAGTCATTTTAGTTTCGTATTCCAAGTGTTCTTCTATAGTGGTGGCCAAATTACCTGTGAATCTCAAAGGCAGTATCTTCTTTTGATCATATAAATGTCTCAAAATAATTACGGCTCTGGTGGCAGCATCTGAAACTGTGATGTCTTTGGATTTCCTCAAGAATCTCAATTCTTGGAATGTAGTCAAGCAAATACCCAACTGTATTAAGTTATTGGCCATGATTTTGAATATTCTACCTGAATGTCTCAACCATGAAGTAGCATCCAGTATGAAATAAGAACCTGCTAAATTCAAGTCTTTAAACTTAATGTACTTTTGGAATAGATCGAATTCCAAATTGTCAAAGTTCTCGAAATATCTATTTTCAAAATCCAGGTCATCACCACCTTGAATGTTCAATCTTTCTAAAGAGCCTGAAGTATAAATACAACCAGTGATTCTGTCCCCAAATCCAGTAAAATCCTTGAAATCAACTATAAAGCCTTTAGAACCTGCTAATTTGACAATATTGTCATTATAGTAATCAATGATCAACGAAATGTTGTTTTTGAAATTTCTTTCATTCTTAGAGAATTCAAATTGGAACAAATGTGAACCTAAACCAATATGTGACGTTTCGCATAATTTCAAACCAAAAGAATTCTTGAGGGCCAATTTGAAAAAGACTTTTAAGATCTCGCTTAATCTGTTCCAAAAGCTTTCACCATTCTCTACTTCTTTATCAAATTCAATTCCGTAATCTGTATCCTCGTAGTTGTCACAATCTACTTTGATGTTCAAGCAATCAAACCATAGAGTTCCTATTAGGCCTTTAATTTCTGGTATATTCTTGACATAAATTGCTTCATTTTTGTCTTCCTCATTGAACAACTCATTTTTGATTGATTGAATGTGTGAAGCGTATTTATCTGGACAATTCTTTAATGAAAATAAAATCAAAACATTTAAGAAATCAACAATCTCTTCCCAAGGAAATAGATCAATCATGTGCTTGTTCCACCAAGCAAGATCATCGTCGTTCAGCTTTTCAAATTCAATCTTTTCATCGTTGTATTCATAAGTTTCTTCCCTTTCATTGCCCATCTTTTTGTCAATAGCCATGAAGAAGTAACCATATACTAACAAATGAGGTAGAGCTGGTAACAAAGGTCCATTTAAGTATTTTTTCAAAACGATAGTAGAACATTTATTGGTTATTTCCGGAATATGTTTACTAGCCTCTTCATAAGATATGTTCAAGTAGTCTTCTTCAACAGGATTGGCAGTTGGATTGCTCTCTTGCAACTGTTTTTTGTTTTCTTTTTTGCTCTTTTTCAAGTGTAGCATTTCAGATAGTCCAAATAGCTTGGCAAATGGATTGATAGGATTACCAAACCCAACGATTTGTAAAATATGCGATTGCGCAAATAGAGCAGCAGTAGAGAAATAGAACTTGACTTTTTCAGAATCTTGTAAGAAGATGTACTTTTCATTGAAGAAATTGGAGTTTTCCTTTGGGAACAAGGAGCTAGTGGTTTTCTTCCATTCACCAAAGTTCTTTTCAAAGTAGTTCAAGACTATTTGTTGAAGATCTTTGTTTGTATTGAAAGTGGGCATTGAAATGACTTCAACATGCTTTAAATATTCAACAATATGTGATATGAAAATGTAATGTTGGTAATGATGATTTGTAAAGAAATGGGTCATTAGACCTCTTTCCAATTGTTCAGGGTTCATGTTAGTACCGTCCGGAAAATGCAATAAGTTATATCCATTTTTGTATTCAACATATTGTCTATAATAATGGTCCAGTAAAGGGACATTACTTTCAGCAAGCTGGAATTCACTATATGCTCTTTGGTATATGTTATCAATAACCAATTGCATGTAATGCTGGCTAGGTATAAACATGTCTTTACAAAAAACAGACTTACCAAGATGCACATATGCTTGCAAAGTGTTTTGCTCAACAGTAGATATATGGTAGTATAACTTACCGTGTCCAACATTGTAGTCAAATGCCTTTTTATACCAATATTCACTTGATAACTTCCAGTCTATAAAACCTCTAGGGTAAAGAGCAATGGCCATTCTGGACAAATCACCCAGTCTTTCATACCACGGATGTTTGTAAGATTCCGGTAATTCCACAAGCATTTCAGATAGATTTATAAAAACATTGATTATGAATTGCGACCAGATTGTGGGATCAAGATTGTTATTCATGAAGTTTTTCAAAACATCCAGAAAAGTTATGCATCCATAAACCCATAGCCTTCTTTCAATTCTATACATCTCCACGATCTCCTTCCCTATGTTCAGGTCTTGAATGGTTTGTCCTTCAGACAAGGCTGTAGTAAGAAAATCGATGTAATTTTCTACTAAATATGTATTCACTTTATATATGCTCCAAAGGGCATCAATATCAACTGTGGCTGTGGGCTGTTCGGTAAGATTCGAGCATCTTACTTGAAGAATGCTTTCTTGCTTCATGATGAGTCTGTATATCGATTGAAGCTTTATTACTAGTTGGTTTTGCTTGCTACCTGTTGTGGCTGCTGGCATGCTATGATTAGTTTCATCCATGTTCACATCCGACTGAATATCTTGTTCATTATTCATTGCTTCGGTAGCTCTTTAAATTTTGGTCTCTTTTAAGCGATTCTCTAGTATTGGATCGATTTTTAAAATCAAGGGTATACGAATGTGGATTGTTGTTGTTTTTTTACTGATTTTTAAACAGTGGGAGGAAAATTTTTTAATGCAAGATTTTTTTTTTTTGGGGGATGCAGCACGGGAGACGCTACACGGTCTTGTTAAAGCCGAAAAAAGGAATATTGTGCTAAAAATCGGACATAAGCTGTATTTGTTTAAAGCCGGAACAGAAAATATTATGCTGAAAAACGGACATAAGCTGTATTTGGTTAAAGCCGAAACAGAAAATATTATGCTGGAAAACGGACATAAGCTATATAAAGTTATCTAGGACTTCAACGCTCAACTTGATGTTTTCTATGATGTTGTTGACATTCAATCTCAAAGCCTTCACATCCAAGGAGTGGAAGTTCAAGTCCAAAATGGTATCTGAAACACTGTATTGTATGTAAAATTTGTTTATATCTCCTACAATGTCAGCATTTTTCGTTGTTTCTATGTTCAATAAATCATCTGTTAAGATGCTGCTTTGAAGCACTATATCGATGTCTTTGGAGTTCGCAAATTGCAGTTTTACATTTAGACTGTAAGGAAGCATTGTTGAGTTTTCTTGTATGTTTTTGTTTCGTGGGTTAAGCAGTGCTATGGAGGGCTCTTTATATGCTTTATAATCGAATTACAGAGTATCAAAAAATGGATTTTTGGCTCACATGTGGTTTCTATAGCGGAAATGGTAAATCCGCAGTCCAAAAGTCCGACAAAAATATACATGTATCCTATTTGGGATATTATGTAAATATTCGGGTAAGTTTAATGTTTGGTCACATGTTTATGGTCCCTTGTTTTTTAGTATAGAAGCTGTTTTATCAGCTTTAGTAGAGATTGTTGACATGATTACTAGAGAGATAGGAAATGAAATCCACAAAGACGGCAGGTAAGCATTATAGGAATATCCACACAAGTATCAAGTCAGAAATATAGAGATTGTCACAGAGAAAAGAAGTGATATCTACAGAGAAACGGACCAACATCCATACATATCAACTTGAAAAATTGCCTGCAACATGAGCTTTGATTATCAGTTCAACAACGACAACCAAAGTATAAAATCATTCAAAACTTATACGTCATACTCCAACCAAAGTATTATATTCAAAAACACGAATAAAGTAAAGACTAAACTCAACACCCAAAATGTTTACTTCAATCATATGAATTACAAGGATAGAGACAAGGCAGAAGATGATGACATCAAAACGGATATTAAAAACTTACTAATTAACAGTGACGAAGATTCAAAACTTAACATAAATGACATAGATACGAATAAGAAACCTGTTGACAAAAAACCTAATGTGCCAATCATGGTTGAAAACAATGATGTCGCAGATACCAAGGATATACTTGTGTTCCTAACCAATGGGAAGCTTCTTTACTCAACAAATATTGACCTCTACAATAAAGAAAATATGGAATCAGACATATCGCTTGAAATATCTGTTTTGAGCTTACTTCTCGAGACTCTTAACTACAATATTTTAAACATACAGCATAAGAAAAAGAGCATATTATTTTACTATAACCACATAACACCAAACGTCAAGATTGTTTACAGACTTAATGCACGCAATACAACAAACGTATTGATTTTGAAACAATTGGATGAGTACATAATGTCCTCAATTCTAAATTATCAGTCCATTCAAAAACAACTGAGCAAGTTTGAAGGTCTCGATCTAAGATTCAACCTTGATTACAAGAAACTTGATAAGATCAATCAATTTGTTTTGAAATCATAGTGTTGTGAGTCCAATATATGCTACTATATATGCTACTACATAGCATGGCGTGTTCTATGAATGCATCCTGAAATTGTAGTATTCTTTTAGAACTGTGTACAACGCCCATAAAACTTAAGGTAACTTTACAGAATGTCCATACCAATGGACACTACCTCATAAAACGCCTTCAAAACTCTACCTAATGTCGATATAGCTGTACACAACGTCTGCACAACTCCCTTTATAGTGCACCTATTCTGCGGACTTAACACATCGAAAATGGTGACTCCAAAACGCGGCTAACGTCTTTTCCTATTTGGGCCTGGCTCATTTTTTTGGGATGCGTTATTCATTTTTTTTGCCGTTTTAGGACCTCAATCTGAAACCAGTATTTTTAGGCTATATTTGTCTTTTTTTTCTTGGGCTTTAAACTTTAATTTAATCCTTAAAACCACCAAGAAAGACCCAATAAACTACACAAAATAGTCTCGATCTATAATCTAATATCATAGTTGCTTAGTACGGTCATTTTATTACTCAGATATCTATTTTTTTACCGAGAAATATCAAAAGAAAAGGAAGAAATCGAGCAAAAAAGAGAGTTAGCAAGAGAGATAGACAGAGCATAACCACGACCTTATAGAGCTTAATCAAGGACAGTATACAGCTGTTTTCAGTTTGTTTCTAAATGCAGTTTGGTAGGAAAATTCTTAAGAATTTGGAAAGGAGTCTGAAACCTCCATACCAGATCAATATCAGGTACCAATTGGTAGTATTTGTTTTAATCATTGCAGTATTCTCATTGGTCACACTATCTCTTATAACAGGTTTGTACTTCACGAAAAACTCGAAGTCCTTAAGAGCAGATAAGTTATATGTAGCAGCCCAATTGAAATCATCTCAAATTGATCAAACTTTGAATTATTACTACTATCAATGTAGTTACTTAACTACAAAGGCTGAAATAGAGTCATCGTTGATAGGTTACAAAGCAGGTAACAACTCAGCATCTAATTGGTATGAATCCACTGAAACTTTAGACAAGTTTTTATCATCAAGTAATACCTTTACAAATTGTGTATTATATGACTCTAATTTTGTTGAAGTTTTATCGGTAACCAATAACGGATCTGGTAACTACATTCCAAAGTCTATACTAACCAGTTTGTTGCCATTATCCACAGACATCCCTTTACCATCGTCTGTTGTTAACATCGGTATGCTGACTAACCCTATTGTTAATACAACTACAAATGACTACTCAGATTACATTTCAGAGCACCCAAATACGTTATTATCGTTGACATTGCCGGTCATCACATCAGAAAGTATTTTGCTACGAAACTCCGAAACCATTGGTTACTTGACAATTGTTGTGGTTGCTAATCAGTTGCTAAATATTGTGAACAACAGCGATGTTTCGATAGGTGCGGACAGTACAACATCATACACAACAGAAACATCCGCTTTAGACTCTTTCACCATGCAAGTCCTTGGTGCGACATATGAAAACTCAAGCGTTGATGGCTATAACTATATTTTCCCACCAAAGGGAACACTACCTAAGTTTACTGAAGTCAAATTTTCTATAGATAACGGTAGTTTTATAGATCAGTCGTTTTCTAACACTAAGACTACTGGTTACGACACAGACACAAAGTTGTTGAATCAAAGAGTTAGTTTAGGTTATAGTAAATGTACCTTCAATTTGGTTAACTGGGTAGCTGTTATAACACAACCAGAATCAGTGTTCTTGGGGCCCAACAACAGATTGGTAAGAATCATTATTATCACTGTGTTTTCAGTCACTGGGTTTGTTATTATTTTGACTTACTGTTTAGCTGGTGTTGCTGTAAAACCCATTGTTCGATTACAAAGAGGTACTGAATTAATTATGAAGGGTAGAGTAAATCAACCGCCATATTCAGCTCATAGCAACGCCAAGAATGAGCACACAACGAGTAAATCATCGATGCGAAATAGTCACTACTTTGAAGATACTTTTAAAAATAGATACACCAACACTAGCACACCTATTAGCTTGGAACACATTAATAGAAATTCATTGCAAAGAAGCATTGTTGACACTTATCCAGGATTTTTGGATAACCCAGATAACGCAAGTAAAAAACATAACTACTTTTCTTATCATAAAGCTACAAAGCTATTTCCTAGCTTATTCAAATCCAATCACAACAATAGTAGCAGTGTTAGTATACAAATAGAAGAACCAGTTGCAACTAAATCAAACCATTACAGAAATGTATCCAATGGTATTATAAGCCATTCTGAAAGGCAAGATGAAAAAGTAGTAGTTTTAGACAATCACCATGATGTGATTCTTGAAAAAGCTGCTATTGATGACCCTATCAAAGATGATAACACAAAGCACTTACAACTTAATTATGAAGATAATCTGTCTCCAATACTGACTTCTTATAGAGTTCCTACTGACACAAGAGTCATGAAAGATGAGTTGACTGTATTGACTGAGACTTTCAATAACATGACTCATGAGTTAGATTTATACTATTCCGTCTTGGAAGACAGAGTCAAAGAAAGAACGAAGGAGTTGGAGGTTGCTAAAGTACAAGCCGAAAGAGCGAATGAAGCTAAAACTGTATTTATCGCAAACATATCCCATGAGTTGAGAACTCCTTTGAATGGTATCTTGGGTATGTGTTCTGTTGCCTTGTCGAGTGATGACTTGACTGATGAATTGAAAGATAATTTGAAGTTGATTTACAAGTCAGGTGAATTGTTGTTACATTTATTAACTGAATTGTTGACTTTTTCTAAAAATGTTTTGAAGAAAACCACTTTAGAAAGGAGATCTTTCATGTTATTGAATGACATTTTACACCCAATACACTCTATTTTCTCTAAAATTGCCAAAGATAATGAAGTACAATTACAACTGATTTTGAAACCTAATCAAGCCAGAGAAATATTATGGTATGGTGACTCACATAGGATATTACAAATTGTGATGAATCTAGTGAGTAATGCTTTAAAATTCACCCCTACACATGGTGTTGTTAAGGTTGTTGTTGAAGTTCTTGGAGCTACAAAAATATCCAAAGATGTTAAAGATATGCTGTTTAATAAGGAGGAAGTATTCTCTCCCTTTAATGATACTAGAGATACTTCCTTATACAGCACACAAGAATTGAGTTCTGATGAAGAAAAGATGATTGAAGTAGAACATGGCTTTAAGATTATTGAAGGCACGCAACTGGATCAGAGTAACATGGCTTCTTCAGAAAATAACAATCCATTTAATTCACCTCTTGACGACATACAGAAGTCGAAAACGCTAAACTCATTATCTAATAATACCAATGATGAAGAATTCGATACCAATACCACCATAACAACTACCAATTCAAGTTTATCTGATTTGCAAATTGACAGAAGATATGAAAAGCAAAACAATACTGAAGATGACCTGCTGCTTGATAGTAACCTTGAAAATAAGTTCATGATCAAAATCACTGTTGATGATTCAGGTTCAGGTATTTCTCCAGCTTTACAAGACAAAATATTTGAACCATTTGTACAAGGTGATCAAACTCTTTCTAGGCAGTTTGGTGGTACTGGATTGGGTTTATCTATAGTAAAACAACTAGCCAAGATGATGAATGGAGATGTGTTTTTGAAATCAGAAATAGGCAAAGGATCGGAATTTTCGGTTTACTTAGAGGTTGATTTATTGAAGCAACTATCTCCAGTCGAAGACAACAATGATTACAATGACGAATACAATGAAAACAGTAAGAAGTTTAAGCATAAGTTGAATAAATGGAGCAATAAGAAGAATACGAAGGAAAGGCCAGTTTTGACCAAAAAAGAAAAGTCTTATGAAACTTCACAGTCATTGAGAGGCTCCCAAACTGATAGATCTGAAAAACCAGTGTTGATGCAATCATCAACTGGTACAGCCAGAAGTTCTCATATTGTACCTACACTAAATAACATGAAACTTGAAGCGATTGCATCCCCTGAACCTAATCCAGCTCCCCTTGAAGAGAAGACAACTACATCACCAGAGACTCCAAAGACGGTCACTCAAAATGCCAGAATCTTAATTGCTGAAGACAACAAGGTAAATCAAGAAGTCATCAAAAGAATGCTGATGCTGTTAAAGTACAAGAACTTGACACTAGCTGCAGATGGTTTAGAAGCTTTAGAGTTCTTATTGAATAGTAAAGATGAAACCACTGAATCCGAAAACGAAGGTGCCTTTGGGTATGATTTAATATTCATGGATGTACAAATGCCTAAGATGGACGGTTTAGAAGCTACCAAAAAGATTCGTGAAAATGGCTTTAAAGGTCCAATTGTGGCTTTAACAGCGTTTGCGGATGAAGATAATATACAGAATTGCTTGGATGTAGGAATGAATGGGTTTGTTAGTAAGCCTGTGAAGAAGAAAGAATTGAAAAAGACATTAGAGAAATATTTAAATCAATAAGAAGCCTCAGAGAGTTTGAAGCTTTGACAACACTAGGTTGTTATCAATATAGGACATTTTTATATAGTATGAAGAGCAAGAAGAGTATGCTTTGCAAAAGACTGTAACACTTTGGTGCTATACCAAAACGAATGTAATTAGTTGGTGGAACAACTGCATTCAGCACTATACCGTAACGACTGTAATTAGTTGCTGAAACAGGTGCACTGGCTATATACCGTAACGAATGTAACCAGCTGGTGGAACAGACAGATTCAGCACATTGAATGCTCATTCCAACCCAAAGCCACAGACTCAAGGCCTAACTCACACTACAATCTACTTTGTATTTATTTATTTTAATTTTGGTATTAAATTATTTGCCAATACATAAACTAATATATATTCATAATTGTATATAAAGAAAGTTCAGAATATAGTCTACTCTTACTAATTTTATTATGCAAATCAACTATTTTAATTTCTTCTTTGGTCTCAATTGGTTGGTGTGACCACACTTTCTCTTTCTACAGTTAGTAGCTCTTGGTGGTAATCTAGCGTAACACTTTCTACAGATAGATTTATCACAGTTGAACTTAGAGGCTAAGATCTTTAAGGAAGGTTCAATAACACCACCTCTCAATCTTAGAACTAAGTGTAGAGTAGATTCTTTTTGGATGTTGTAATCAGATAAGGTTCTACCGTCTTCTAATTGTTTACCAGCAAAGATTAATCTTTGTTGATCAGGTGGAATACCTTCCTTGTCTTGGATCTTGGCCTTGACAGCGTCAATAGTTTCAGCAGATTCGACTTCCAAAGTGATGGTCTTACCGGTTAAGGTCTTGACAAAACTGTTTATAATTGTATGGGTGATTGTTGGTTGGGTATAATAAAAGTAATTGTTAGTAAATCGTTTGTTTTTTGGGGTGTTTTTGGTTCCAATATTGATTTTGTTGAGTTCTTTTTAATCTGGGGGTTTCAGCACCTGCTGTTTGTTGATTCTGATGAAAACATAATCTAAAGGAGTTTTGCCTTCAAAAACTGTGTTTTATTGACTGTTTTAAAACGTCTTGGCTGACATAAACATTTAAATGGTTACAAATAACAGAGTTCTTTACTTTTCTTCTTTTTAACGGATGTCGTCTTTTGATAAACAAATGCCACTTTTCCACATATAGCTTTAAAACTCCACTGCTTAGTGGTGACATGTTGTTCAATGAAGTCGGTAGCTTCGTGTAAATGTATGGTATTAATTCCAACCTTGTAACTCCTCTAGCTCTGGTGTCGTAACTCAACTTAAATTTCAAATAATCTTTAATATAATCTTCTCCTAAATGTTTCCGTTAGCTTACTACTTAGAATACTGCCATAATAACACTATTAGTGCATTTATCACGTTCAAAACTCATGGCTATACTCTCAAAATAATCTAATTCTTCTCTACAAACTGTACCAAAAAAAAAGGCCTTTATTATCGACAAATTTGCCATTATTCTCACCACTTTATCAAGCACCATAGTCTCCTCTTGTCCTTGCTTATAATCGTTAAAACTATCATCATCCGCCAAATATACTTCCTGGCTGTATCCCCATATTAATAACGTATTCAAATCAATCTATCGAGTCGTCCTCGTTCTTATCCTCAATCTTCTCGTCTATCTACATACATTTGCATATTGTATGGTGTCTGGTTCTATTTGAGTTCTTTAATAATCTTCTCTCTACTAATAAATCTATGAAATCTACACCAATATTCAAATTTTATAATTACTAGTAAATAATCAATCTCCCATACAGTACTAATTCAATATACAGCATAAGCGATTGAAAAATTGAAAACTCAAGATTTGCTATGAATTCTGAACAAAAAATGTTATGGCGAAAGAGTACGAAGCCCTAAGAAAAATTACCTAATTAGGCAATAGTGAGTTTAACTAGTAATAAGTGAAATATAGCAGTAAGTGATATTTACTGTGAATGAGTTGAGTGAGAAATGAGAAAAAAGGGGAAAAAGCGAAGAAATGTTGATTTTTTGAGTGTTTTTTTTGGGAAAGTAGTCCGTTTTGGGAAATTCTCTGGTGAAAACAGGGGGTTTTGGGGAGTGTTTTTTTTTTGTTACTGTGGGGATTTCCTATTTGGGGAATTTTTGAATAAAAAATGGATTTTTTTTTTGAAATCACGTTTTTTTTTGAAATTTAAGAAATAAAAATTTTGTTACAAAAAAAACAAATATGTGCATAACGCACGTGATTTTTAAAACGTAGTTACCCGCACACAAATATGTGCAATTGCACGTGATTGGCCAACCACAGTTGCCCGAACATATTTTCTGCAGAAACGTGACCGCCACCAAAAAAAGTACTTGCCCGCACACAAAACACCGCCAAAAAATTACCTATTTGGGAAACACCTTTCCCTAAGTAGCAGCCCCCGTCGGACTTTGGTTCTGTGTTTTTCGGATGTTTCTTTTTTTTGTTTTTTTCATTCTTTACGCTGTATAAAAGTTTTCAAATAAACAAATAATTTAAAATTTAGCTAGTAAAACGACTAGTCACAAGCCCCAAAAAACACGGTGAAAAGCTATACCAAAGCAACAAAGAAGTGTTAAATCGAACGTAGAATAAGGCAAAATACTCAAATGTCCGGATTTAACTTTTTTGGAGACCAAAAAGACATGAATTCAGAGGAGAACAAGAACAAAGCGAATACGCCTATTGAGTTTTCGTCCTCAGAAGCTGAAGACAAAAAAGAGGATGTTAACCCTTTAGATATGTTTGCAGACAGTGCATTGGCTGATGCCAACAACGACGACGTGCCTTTGATTGGTGAAGAAGAAGAAGTTTCTTATACAGAAGGCTCAAATGCGTCTGAAGATGACGAAGACTATGACGATGTAGAGGACGGGGAGGAGTTCATATCTGAAGATGAAGACAACAACAACGAAGGGGAAGAAGAGGAAGAAAAAGAAGGAGACGATAACGATGAATATAGCAATTCTGATGGGGATTCGTCTGTTTCCAACGGCGGTATAGTTGAAAAGGCTTTGGAAGTCGCTGCCAAGTCTGAAGAAGAGCCTATCACCCACTTCGATCAGATTTTAAGTGATGTTAGCAAAATCAAAAACGACAACAAAGAACAAGAGTTGTCAGAAAAGAATACCTTTTTGTTGAATACTGTGATGAAATTGTCACAACAAGCTTCCCACTTCAAGAATAGAGTTTCAGAAAACATCTTGGAAAACCATCAACTAGTCGATGATTTCAGCCAAAAGCTTGCAAAGAAAGACGCTGCCTTGGAAAACTTACAGGTTGATATAGAAGAATTAGAGCAAGATGTCAAAGAAAGTGAGGCCTTGAAGAACTCATTGAAGAAGAAATACGATGAATTGAAAAAATCAAAGAATATAGAGATTCAAAGCCTTCATGAGGATTTGATTCGTGCTGAATCGTCAAATAAGCAACTTCATTCTGAAATGGAAATCAAAGTCGAGCATACCAACAAAGACCAAATAACCATTGGCAAGCTTGAAGAAGACAACACCAAATTGAGAAAAGACATTGAAATTTTGGGATACAAGATGAATACCACTGAAGAAACTTTGAAGTCCGAAATTGAATTCAAGAATTTGCATATAAGCAAACTTCAAAATCAAATTCAATCATTCCATCAAATTGGTGTCAAAAACAATGTATCTGTTGATGACTACAACCAGCTAGTAGAGTCATTTAAGGAGTCTACCGATGAAATTGATAGATTGAAAGATATCATTGATGACAGAGAGCATGATTTGAAGATGTTACTAACTAAGAATATAACTGAATCCACCGATGATTTCAACAGCATTGATATTTTGAAAAAGGAGTTGATGTTGGAGAAGTTGGAGAAAGATACTTTAACAAAACAAATCGAAGAGATTGTTAAAGGCTTAGAAAATACTTTAAACGAATCGAAGGATTACAAGCAAGTGATTGATACTTTGGAAACGCAGTTGTTGAACTCCAATGCTTTGTTGGAATCTATTGAGAATGATAGAAATGACATTTTCAACGAGAACATCAAAGATAAAGCTACTGTAGAAAAGTTGGAAAAGATATTAGCTGAAAGAGACCAATTGATTACTGACTTATCTTCCCAAGTCCAATATGTTTTGTTACAACTAACTTTGAGAACAGATTCAGACTCTTTATCTATTTTATCTAAGGACGAATTGAACAAGATCAAAAAGCTGACTAAAATGAATAGAAACAAGTCTGGCAGTAATGGCAACATGAACATTCAAGATGTTATTAGTGATAACTTGGTTTTATTCAAAGATATTGATGATTTGCAAAAACAAAATCAAAATTTGGTAGTCAGTTTGAGAGAGTTAGGTTACAAGTTAGAATCTTTACAAAGCATCAAGGAGAGCGAAGAGTTAAACAACGATTTGAACAGCAAGACTACTGAATTGCAACAACAAATTGATTCTTTGGAAAATAAGAAGTTAATAAGTGAACAAGAACTTGAAAACTTGCAAAGTTTAATTGAAACAAATAAGGACTACAAGAGTAAAGCCCAAACCGACGAAATTGTTAAAAACTATAAGGTTCAAATCGAACATTTAGAAAAACAACTTGAACTGGCTTTAGATAAAGTATTGAAATCCAGCGAAGAGTCCAGTAAGTCTTTAATAGACAACATGACTAAGATCACTGAATTGAATGTTGAAATAGGTGATTTGAAGACTTTAAACAAAACTTCTGAATACCAATTAAAGCAAGCTCTACAAGATAAAGAAAGTTTGAGTTCATTATTGAAGAAAGAGGAAACCTTAAGAGATGAGTTACATAAGCACAACACAGATTTACTAATCAGAAACAAAGAATGGGAGACTTCGCTAATGGAAACCCAGGAAAGTTTGAAGAATGCTGAGGCTGAAAACATCAACTTGAACAAGACTTTGAAATCTGTTACTGTTGACAACCAAAGCATCCAAAATGAAAATGTCAAATTGAGCAATCAAGTCAGTGAAATGAATAGAAAGATGGACAACATCGAAAGATTGAGAAAGGATATGGAGTATCTATTAAGACACAGTGACGAAGACTACTGGGAAAACTTAGCGTTGTTGGAGAAGAAAATCAAAAACAGTGAAGATAAAGAAGTAGTCAATAGTGAAAACAACTACGACTCGGTAAAGCATATTTTGAATGCCTTTGAAAAGCACATGGCTTACCATAGCAATCAAGCTTCTGAATTAAGAAAATTGTTGCAAGAAAAGAATGATATAATTGAAAAGTTGAATGTTGACAGCAGAGTCAGTGACTTGGTTGCTGAGTTGGACATCAAAAAGAATGAATATGAAGAGTTACAGAAGGTTTTAGATAGCTATAAACAAGAGTATTCTGAAGAAAAGACAAGATTAGAACTTTCAAACAACGAAAATACCCAACAACTGAATCATTTGCAACAAGAAATTGTTAAATTGAACGGAGACATTCAAAACAGAGATACTTCTATCAGCGAACTGAATGATAAAATTGTCACTTTAAAGAATGAAGTTGAAGAATCTAAAAAGTCTTTGGAGTCTTTGAATGTTGAATTCAAGCAAAAGGTTAGAAACTTGGAAATAGACTATGACGAATTGGAACACACTTGCAAAGAATATGAGGAAAGAAACAAGAGCTTGTCAGATGAAAAGGACGAAGCTGTGAAATCTTTAGAAGAGTTGGCTAAGAAAGACGAAGCTGCCAAATCTTTAGAAGAAGTTGCTAAGAAAGATGAAGAAATCACTGCTCTAAAAGAGCAAATTGACGCTTTAAAAGGAGAGCTATCTACCAAAGAAACTCCAGAGACCAATGAAGATGAAGTAAATAGCTTGAAGAAAGAAATCGAAGACTTGAAGAAACAAATTGAAGTCAAAAATGAAACTGAAAAAGTCGACGAAGACGCTGTTAACGATAAACAAGTTGAAGAAGTGTTAAGAAAGGAAGTTGAAAGTTTGTCTACCAAGAAGATTGAATTGGAAGAAAAGGTCAAGAGTTTAGAAGCTGAAAATAGAGAACAAAGAGCTAGTGTGTTGAAAGTCAAGTTACTGGAACAAAAGCTGAAGATGTTGAGCAATAATGCACCAGCTGTTGAAAAGAGTGCAAGTAGTGCTGCTCCTCTAGCTAAAGAGCCTGCAGCCACACCTGCTTTCTCGTTCAATATTCCAAAAGAATCTGATGTTTCTTCCACAAACACTTTTGCAATGAACAGTATACCGCAAAAACAGGCTCCTGCATTCCTAGGCCACGACGAAAGTAAGGATTCTAGCAGCACTGCAAACAACTCCACTAAGCGTGCTTTGGAGAATGAAAACGACGAAGGTGAGAAAAGAGTTAAGAAAGAAGAAAGCAAGGAGAGTAGCATTGGAAAAGAGTTGAGTAGCGAAAAAGAAGAGATTAAGAATGTCAATGAGTTCAAATTTGGGTCTGGTAAACCTGAAGAAGAAGCTTCTAAGAAAAACGACTTCAAGTTTGATTTTGATCAAAAAGACGATGCTTCTAAGAAGAACGACTTCAAGTTTGGCTTTGGAAATCCAGAGACTGACAAGAAGAACGACTTTAAGTTTGGTTTTGGCCAAAAAGACGAAGCTTCCAAGAACAGCGTCTTTGGTTTCCCTGCTGGCAATGCATTCAATGGATCTGCTAACTCCAATCCTTTTGGAAACATGAACAACAACCAAAATGCATTCAGTTTCGGTAGCAAACCAAGCAGATTTGAAAGTTTCACTAAGAAAGACGAAAACAAGAAGGAAGAAAGTGAAGAAAAGAAGTAGAGAATCTATATATATATTATCCAGTTTGGATGTTCTGTATAACTTGTACCTGATAATGATCATAATACCGACCATAGCGCAGTGGCATTGCCTTCGAGTTGTGGATTGGAACTCGTTGTAGTTTAATCGGAGTTAACATGTTTTACACGTGACATGCACGTGATTATTTAGCCGCCGTATTCCCAAGTGTCCGTTTTGGGACTTTCGCATCTAAAAGGGAAATTAGCACAAAAACACACACCCAAACCAACTAAAGAAAGCTTACAGCCACCAGTAGCAACCAAGAACCAGAGAATGTCTCACAGCGGTGCAGCTTTGTTCAGAAAGTCAGCAGGAATACTAACCATCGATGAATCGAAATACCCGGCCAGAATACACTGGAAGTCCACAGATGGGACACAAGTACATACAATCATATTAGATCAGGTATCAAAGCTTCAAGCCACACCGGCTAACTCAACAAAGATGATGATCAAGCTTATAGGTAAGCTGACCAAAGAAGAGATGGACGAGGGCATCATTGATCCGGTCTCAGTGTTTCAGTTCAACAACAGAATGGTGATGGAGAACATCAAGAATACCTTACAGATCATTATATCGAGATACAAAGACAACGTTGTTTATGAGCAAAAGATGCTGAAGGAAAAGGAACACGAAAACGAGAACAACATGAACCTGATCAACACAGAGTCGTTGGAAGACTCTTTGAGTGTGAGCAATTTGCTGTCCAACCTCCAATTACAACAGAACTACTTGAAGCAAGACTTAACATTGAGTAAGAAGTTTCAAAACAGTGTGATAAAGAATAAACTACCGGCAAAAGAGTTCTGGATCACCAGAATAACAGAGCTGAGATCGTTTGCTTTGTCAAACTCCCAAAAATTTGGGCCTTATAACGTCCTGTCTACCATAAAACCAGTAGCTTCATCAGACAACAAGGTGAATGTATCTGTTACCAAAGACAAGCTGAAGGCTATATTGGCGACATATCCAGTTGTCAAACTAGCATTCGATGAAAACGTACCTTTGAACTTTCATGAACAAGAGTTTTGGTCAAGGTTTTTCCAATCCAACTTGTTCAGAAAGCTAAGAGGTGAGTTGATCATGGCGAACACCAGAGGTGATATTATCATCGACAAGTATTTAGAAAACGAAATAACCTTGAACAGCAAAGAAGACGAGCATAATATGAATAAGATTAAAGTGTCCAAGGTACTTGATTTGAAGGGTAACATGGACGATGATCCTCTAAAGTTTCCAAACAAACAAGACTTTACAATGAGATACGGTGCTGATCCACAAGGCCAAACAGAAGGAGTCTTGGACATTTTGAAGGGTATGAACAGATTGAGTGAGAAGTTAATGAACAGTTTGCAGAACGAATACGGTAGAAAGGATGAAAACAAGAAGAGAAAGCAAGATGAATTAGATAATGACGAAGGGTTTGACGATTTGGTCGAGCCTCCTAAGATCAAGTATACCAAAATCAAGATCCAAGAAAGCAACTTGGAAGATAACTTGGAGAATGCTGATTTGAACTCGGTGAACCTCAATGAATTAGGAAACAGAATGACAGCTCAATTGGAAAACATCAAGAATGAGTTATTGAATGAGGATAGAAAGGTTTCGTTATTTGATTTCGAGAAGCATAAGGCGGCATGTTATGAAGCAAACAACAAGATCCTGAACATATTAGACAAGAACCAATCTTTCATCAACAAGGAAGACTCAGACAACTTGAGCAGTTTCATGAATGTAGTGTATGATGTGAACTACAAGAAGCTTGGAATCCCACAAGAGGTCTATGACTCGTGTAGCTTGTTGAATGAAACTTGTAATGAGTTCTTGAAGCATTTCTACAATCATTTGAACACTTTGGATCCGAGAAGATCAATGATTATACGAAGATTGAATAAACATCTGGTACAGTGTGATGTCCAGCTTAATGAGATTAACAAGAGCTTTAAGGATTATGACAGCGATGTAGAGTATATGCTGAAGCCCGTTCACCAAGCTGTTAAGATGAGCTTGAAGAAGTTTGATGACTGCTTAGAGAAGTGATACACGTGACTACTTTGTGAAGACATATGCGTTTGGATTGGGTTATGCCATTAGCTTGGGCTGTTTTTATAGATGCTATATAGAGTTGTTTAATAGTTGATTAGTTCTTATATAAGAGTAAGCGATGAGATTATCAACAGGAGCAGATTTTTTATTAGATACGCTACCAAGCAGGAGCAGAGTCTTTTTAATGGATAAGGCACCAAGCAGGAGCAGAGTCTTTTTATTAGATAGGACTCAATGCTAACAAAAAAAAGACTCTGTTTATCCGATACAAAAATAAGAGACATTACTCTGGAACCCAAAAACAGAAACGGAAAATACAAAATACATTTCCCAAAACAGCAATCTTCACATTAATCAAACCTTCATAGCAGAAAACGCGTAAATCCGATATTTGAAAAGGTCACGTTTTTCTTCCAAAAAATTTCAAATCCATTGAATATTTCACTTAAAAGCACAGTCAACAACACCAATGAACGACCCTAGGTTTGAGTTGTACGACAAAGAGAACGATCTTGATATTGAGAACAACGAAGAGATCAACAATGCTCTTAAAGAAATAGAGAAACACAAGAGTGAAATAGCGAAACTTGAAGGCTTGATAAGCAAATGGAAGAAGGAGATTATGAGAAAGCGAAAGTTGCAAGGCTTAGACAACGACTCTGGCAATACCATGTTCAAGAAGCTCTTAGAGTCTGAGAAACCAAAGCCTTCAAAGAAACCCATGCCTGCAAGCAGCATGAACTATATGCTGCGCAAGGTACATAGCTTCTACAACGATCGACTGTTCAATGGAAACTCCAATAACAGGCTGGAATACCAAACGGAAGAAGTGATGGATGAATGTGTATATACCAATACTTATATATCCTTGAGATACATACCATTGAGTGTGGTCGAAGAGATACTGCGCACTTATACGGTGCTGGGCTTTGACAAGCTCTTCAAGCTCATAAGACCACCGAGATATGAGTTGAGTAGTGAAGTCAAAGTCGACAACTTCTGCATTGTAGGTATAATCCACGAGATATTGCCTATCAAATTCAAGCAGAAAGAGTTTTTTGAAAGAAGTAAAATCGATATAGACAAGCACACAGTGAGAAACTCAAAAGCAGAGGCTTATTCAAGAAACTTCAGCATAGTGCTGACGGATTTAAAGCATACTTTGTTGCTCACTATACATGGCAATAAGCTAATAAAGGAGTACTACAACAGTCTAAAGGCAGGTGACATAATAATGGTAGAAACGCCGAACGTTTACAGATATAGTAACAAGTTTGGATTCAGCATAGATGAATCTGGAGGACAAAACCAAATAATGGAGCTAGGAAAGTGTGCTAATTACAGCAAATGTGGCATGGACTTGAAGGACGGAAGGAAATGTTCTAGCTTCTATGATAACAGAAACCACAAATGTTGCGAGTACCACGAAGAAATAGATATGGATGTTAAGTTGAGTAGAAGAATGGAGTTGAACAGTGGATACCTGGGTAGAAGAATTGGGCCTCAAGAAAAGATTCGTAATGCTGAAACCATAGGCCAAAAGGATTTGAAGTTCAAAAACCAACGTAGTTTCAACAGGTTCCATAACAGCATTGAATATGAAGATACTGGTGACACCTTTATTAATAAGAAAGAGCAGAAAAAAATCGAAAAGTCAAAGAAAGACAATTTGAGGCTACTAAGGAAGCTGCAAATGAAGAGTGAAAGCACCAACACCAATGGTATTAAGCAAAAGCTAATAAGCAATAAAGACAAAAACGACAAAAAGAAGAACGAGCTGCTTTTGTTGCTGCAAAAGGATTTAATGAACAAACATAAATAAAGTCTCTTATATAATACTCTTTAAGAAGGGATAGTCGGTGATATCCAGATCGAGTTTAGTCAGGTTCTCATTGACTTGGCGTTTCAAATCTTTCAATCTGTCATCCAATATAGTGATTTGATCGTCATCAATGTCGTTTTTGATAAAATCTATCACATTTGATATAGATATCGAATCGTATATCAAAAGATTCAGTATCTTGTGTATTCTCATGATGACATTATCCATTAGTTGGTTTATCAAAGTGCTTATCTTGGCATTCAAGCTGGTGTTTTCTCCTATGTAGTTTAGAAGATTTTGCGTGCTTATTATCAGGATGTTTAAATCTATGTTGTTATGGTCGTCATTCTGAATGTATGATAAATAAGTATCTATAAGATTTGCGTTGTTGTTTGTATACTTGTATTCGATTGACTCTTCATATAGTGAGTCTATGTTGTAGTTCAAGTACAGGGATTGTTCGCTAAGAAGATTGCTCACATCGTTGATATCGTTAAGATCATGGTTGTTCAGCTGAATGCTGTGAATGATGTCTTCATAGTTGTTGTAGTTCTCCATACTTCGGTTGTTTTCGGTGGTTTCCTTGTTGCTGTGCTGGGTGTTGATATGGACGTCCTTTTAGGTGTTTTGTGCCTATCGGCTTTAGTGTCGTGTTTTTGCCCAAAACGGAAAGCAACAGCGCTGTTACCCTTTTGGGATATTATCAGTAATGTTCGGGTAAGTTTTATGTTGCCTTGCGTTAGCAAAAAGCAGAAAATCAATGCTGTAGGACTCTAAAAACGATTGAAACTGAGCCAAAACTACCATAAAAAGCATGTTCACCCAAAAGAACATATAAATCATTCCTTTTGATCTCTTCTGAACACCAGTACAAGCCTGTCTACACTCCTGTTCTACTACTGGCAGAGATCTCATATAGCCCAGTACTAGGGTTATGTCCGGGCCGGACGCGTAAACAAGTCGATTTTTCACTTATTTAAAAAGTATTAAAATTTTAAAAACTTAGCACTCTGCCCAAACAACTTTCAATACAGAACAACGCCACAAGTATGAGTCAAAATATAGATGTTGAAGATTCCTTGTTTATATCCGATATAGACGAAGATTTTGTAGTCAATGACAACAATAAGAGAACAAGCATGGAGTTGAATGCTCCTATTTCGAGTCCTAAAAAACAGAAGTTTAAAAACATAGATGAAAAACTGTTTTCCAAAGGATATCTAAAGGTTAATGAAGAATCTGAGTACTTGACTATCAATGAATACGGAACAGTATTGCTACTGAACAATTCTACCTCAAAATCCATACATGTTAAGTTCTTAAATGATTCTATAGCTAACTCTTATGAGTTCGATCTTGAAAACGACGATACAATTGATATTTGTTTGCTGACAAGCACTAACTTGATCTTTTTGAATAAGGAGAAGAACCAGGTGACTTTCAGAAACCATTATGACAATGATAAATCAAAATCTTTCAAAATTACAGGTTTGAATCATGATGATTATATCACTTCTTTGGCCTTCGACAACAAGTACTTTGTCGGTACCAAATTTGGTGTGTTGATGATATTGAATGAGTTTGGTATAATGACACACAAAAGAGTATTCATAGATGAAATTAACATTTTAGACATTAAATTCAACAAATTGCTAATAGTTCATTCACAATTCAAAGCTTACAGTATTCTAATCAATGCATCCAACATCAAATACATACATTACAACTGTCCACTTCCTTTGTTGATTAGCCAAAACAGCATCAAAAATATTGGTATCAGTAATAACAATACTCCTTGGATTTCTACTCTTGATGGATTTTATAGTTTAGTCAATTCTTATAACCAGAACAAATCTTACTGGGTGAATTCCTTGAACTATGAAAACGAAATATACAGATTGAACGGTGGATTCATAATCCAACAGCAAGACGATGGAGAAGAAGACCCAGACTATTTGAAGGCCAGAATATATGAGCATCACTACATTTTACCGGTAAATTTGATTTCCGATTTTGATGAATTGATCTTGGGGTACACAATAAATCAAAATGCTGTAAAGCTGCCAAATATTAGCACTTTCAATACTTCATCTACGCCTATAACCTTGGTAGAATTGCAAAAGAACATTAACAATGATGACTCTTTGGATGACAAGAATTTTAACAATTTATTGAACTGTGAAGTAGACTCAAAAAGCACTTTGCAACTACCTAACTACTACAGACAAGTTGATAGTTTAGTACAAAATAGCATCCAATCTGACATTGTTAATTCAACTATCTTGGAAAACTCCTTGGTTAACGAAGATGATAGTGTTCAATTATTGAAAAACTTGAATAATACATGGGACAGTTCTGTTTTGAGATTATTTGACATCAAGTGTCAACAAAATGATATCAAATGCTGCTACAGCTTGGTACTATCTCTAAAGCAATTGAAGTGCTTAGATAAAGCTAAAGAAATCAGTAAAATGTATGGGATATATGAGTTGTCTGACAAAATCAATGATCTTATTGATTCTAAAACTGCTGTCTGAGGAGAACGGTGAATCTACTGGTTTTGTAGCGACTATGGGATACGTATAAATACCGATTCTTTGGTAGTGACCGCAAATCCATACAGCAGATAGCGACTATACAAATTATATATATATATCAAAACTCCGATCAAATCAGCAATTTTATTGATTTAACTCAACTTATACGGTATATAGATATCAAAAATCCAGAAGTAACACCAAATCCATAGAGCCGATAGCGACTATACAATATATAAATATATGTATATATATATATATGATATTTCACTACAACAAGTAAATGTCCATATCGGGTAACTCTATCTCCGACACATCACGTGAAACGTTTCTTTTTTTTTGCAGCTTTTTTTTTGTCTTTTTTTTTTCCCTCTTCAGGCCAAGCAGCGTATTGGAGCAAAGCACATATATTGACTTTTTAAATATTTTCAATTTAAACGTATTGAAAAATAGTATCAAATTAGAGTATTTCATGGCCATATAACCCCCAAAAAGAACGTGAAATATTACACCGCAATGTCAGATTTAAGTAATAGTGAAGACGAAATTCTTTCAAACACATCCTCTATCGAAGATGAGTACCAAACACCAGATGAAATATCGTCAGAAGAAGAGTTCGAAAATGAAAACGAAACAGATAAAAGAAGAAGATTAGCTAAGCAGTATCTTGAAAACATCAGAGAAGAAGCTAACGAAATAGTCAATGAACAACTAATGAACAAAAGAAAGCTTATAGATACAGAATTGGATGACAGCAAGCAGAAAAAATTAAAAATATCAAACAACATAGATGAATATAACAATTTCGATGCTGCTGATTTAGAAAGGGAAATCTTGGAAAACAGATTGTACAAGGATAATTTATCTCAAGAAGGTAAAATGTATAGATACTTGGCATCTGATTTCAAGGACAACATCAAGATTATAAAGAAACAGTTCAACAGAACAGCAGATTATCTAACCTCAATGGATCTATTTCAAGAAAACGCCATCACAACCTTATTAGACTTGGAAAATAACAACATGTTAAATAGTGGAAACAAGCCGCCATTTTTGGTTACTGTATCTAAAGACTTTATTATGACAAAGTACGACATTTCAAACTTCAATACTAGAATCAAAAAAGTAAAACAAATTAAAATAGGTGATATCAAATTTAAGCCAAAGAATCTTTTGACCGAGCATGATAATAACACTTTAGAACACTACAAAAACATAAACTCTGTGGTTATTTCACCTGATGGTAAGAATATAGTCACTGGTGGTATGGATAGAAAGCTAATCATATGGTCCAGTGAAACTTTGAATCCAATCAAAGGTATCCCAACAAAAGATAGAAAAGGAGAAGTTGAATCCATGGGATTTAGAAACAATTCTGACCAGTTATTTGTAGCTTGTAAAGATTACAAGATCCGTGTATACAATGTGAAACAATTTCAACAAATGGATACTTTGTTTGGTCACCAAGGTCCTATAACTGATGTGTCTGTTTTGAATATGGAAAGATGTATAAGTGTAGGCTCTTATGATAAATCCTTGATGTTGTGGAAACTACAAGATGAATCCAGATTAGTATTCAAATTGCCTCAAAAGGTGAAGTCACAAGAGCAATTGAAACAAGATTTCATCAAATATAAAAAAGACAACAAGGTAAAAGAAGATATCAAAGAGAGCATTGTCATGAAGGATCATAAACTACCTAACTTTTTCCCTTCACCTACAACTTTGGATTCATGTATAATGATAGATGATACACATTTCATCAGTAGTTCAGATGATGGGAACATACAACTATGGTCAACACAAAAGAAAAAACCATTGTTCCAAGTTCCTCAAGCCCATGGGTTCATGAACACTAATGATAAAATAAGATACACAGCTGAACAAGATCATCTCCAAATTAAGCTGCAAGAAAACATACAACATAACAAGCACTTCAAAATATCTGCCATGGCCAATATTCCATATTCAGATCTACTGATCACTGGAAGTGATTCAGGAGTATTGAAGATTTGGAAGATAGATATAGTTAGCAATAAGATAACTTTGATCAAAAACGTCCATGATGTTTACGGTATGGTCATGAGCATTAAGGTATTGAATATAAATGATCAAAAGTTCAGATTAATTGTATGTTGCAGTAAAGAAGAGAAGAAAGGTAGATGGGAGAAAATAGGCAATAAAGCTAGAAATGGTATCTATGATATTGTTTTGGAAAGAGAAGGTAAATAAAGAGTTTATATAATTCAATAACAACTTATAGCAACATTTATTCATTGTAAAAAGAATAAAACTTTGAAAGAAAATACAATATTTTGACTAAATGTTATCGATGTCTTGTTTACACAAGATGGTGATCAGCTTTTCAAACATCACAAATCTTTGCTTGCTGAAGTCGTTTATACTGTGATGCCACATGAAGTTAATATTTGTACCGTTGATACCACCAATGGCACTTATGTTCATATAGTTCATTGGTTCTAAACCTTGATTGAAAATGACATCTTTAATCAAAGGATGTTTGAACAAACCCAAGTTGCTCAACTCAAAGTCAATATATGGAGACTGAGTTAATAACTTGTCAAGATCATTCTTGTAAAAGGAAGCTATTGAATAATTTTCCATAGTGATAGATTCATTAATGCTTTTTTTTATCAATGGATCAAGTTCATCGACAATAGCTTGAAGCCCAGTAATATTAATACGTTCGTTATCTAAAATATTGTCTATATTAATCAAAGGAGTTGTTATTTGAGTTGAACTTATAGCTAAAGCTATCAAACTAGAGCCAAGCTCACTGGCATCATCTTTAAATAAATATGGTCTCATATTTATAGGAATGTTGAATTTTGAGTTATTGGCATAGTGTTTATTCACCTTTGGTGAGCTTATTGACAACAAAGTTAACAGCAAAGTGTTCAAAGTTGTATTTAATAACTTACTGATTTTAATCAATTTCTTGGTGCTCATGAAAGAAATGTTAATACAGTGGTATGAATCTATGTACTTTCCCCTTGCTGGAGAGACATGGGGATCGTAAAGTCTATTAAAACTTTTAAAGTAATTGAACTCTAACAACCTTGGGAATGAATTTATCAGTTTAAACATGGAGGGCTCTACAATTCCTTCAAATAGCTTGTTTTTGAATATTTGGAATTTATCATATAAACCATAAGTTGGTCTTGGATACAAATCAACTATCCCATACTCCAATAGTGATTGATCCGACACGTGATCTTTGAATTCATCATAGTCTATGTTGACTATTGGTTTGTTGTTTAATCTATCCAAAATAAGCTTTAAAACATTGACACCAGAAATCCCATCATAGAAGCAATGACCGAAGTTGAATACTAAGTAGTTCATTTTCTCAAAATATATCAATCTCCACAAAGGTGTGTTAATCTTCCCGTTGTTTGGTGGGTCTTCCAAAAGATACTTGACCACAGAGTAATCATTAATGTCTGTATTAATGTCAGATACGAAAACAAAATCATCAAAGTTCAATTTATTAACATCTAATAAATACACCTGATGGTTTTCATTCACTTGTGCACAAAGTTGTTTGTGAATAAGCATGATTTCTTTGCAAATATCTTGTAATATATTAATATTCACCTTTAAGTCCGCGACTAATTCGCATCCTATGTATACCTTTCCACTGACTTGTTTGTGCTGTTCCTTGTAGTCGTAAAACTTTTGAACATCCGAAAGCGTAAGCATCTCCGAGGTAATGTTTTTGATGTATCCTGCTGGGGTTAATTGGCTCTTGTTTTCTGTCTTGCTACCTCATGCTACACTATAATGTCCGAATAGAAGGCTCTAAATTGCTGTTTATACTGATGACTGAATATACGTGGCTTTATATTGGTGACCCAAAGGGGGGGGGGGAATGGTTGCCTTTTGAAAATGCTGATAACCTGTCGCTTATAGTTTCCTGAAAGAGTAATTTTAGCCGACATAGTCACGTGATATGTGTACAGCGGTATTTGTCAAAGCGATCTTGCATAAAATCAAGGTCTTCGTAACAAAAGTAACGGTCATAAAGCTCCTGAAGTGGCTGTAGAAAAAAGAGAATTATAGGAATATTATTAAATAAGGGTTCTTTTTGTTTACTATGTTTTTTTTTTTGGATAATTGTTGGCTGCCTTCAAGTTTAAACATCAACTGTGCTATGATATTGGCAAATAGCCCATCGCCCCTTTGAATGGCATGTTATCTTACTCTATGTATAAATATATATATATATATTGACAACCATTCAAACATCAAAAGCTGTGGATGCTACTAAATTCATACTAATCTGTAGTCGACATGTTCTCGAAGTGCAGCCATCTGCTTAGAAACATAAGTGGCTTATATCCGATATAGGAGATAAACATTTTTGCTGAAACGAAAACGAAAGTACCTTAGAGATACTCCCAAAAATACACTCTCTGCTTTCAAGAGTAGCTAGAGTTGTTTTCACTAAAGTATTTAAAACGGCTTTTTGTCTTGTATACTGCTTGGACCAGCATTAGCACACATAAATCTTAATACTTCTTCAAATTTACTTATTTGCTGACCAAAAACGGATAGTCACGTGCGTAAAACACATAGTGTGTTATCTCCGACTTAGAAGAAAATCATGCACGTAATCAAGAACAAAAGCATTAAAAACAGATGTACACAGGAATGAAATCTGACTATACAATGATGCACACCCCATCCATTTAATTGCTTGTAATACCAGCTTATCCCATATATCACCTTTTACCACTAGCAAAGTACAAGCTATGAAAGAGCCTAGCACACGCACGTGACACAAGCAATAACATGACACGTGATTAACAGAGAAAGCTTAAGACTGCGCAGGAACAAAAAATGGAAGAATTTAATGAATAAACCAAACAAACCCTCACCCATACACAATGTCTCTTCCTAGAATCAAACTAAATCTTTCTAACAGCATACAGGGGGAAACTAATCCCCTAATTGAAAGCAGCATAATTTTACGTGTGTCTAATAATTTGAACACAGGTTTATTGTCTAAAACAGATATCTTGGAGCTTTTGAACTATGATGATTGTATCAACATAGAGTATCTAGGGTTGAATAAGCTAATTCTGAGCGTTAATATGAACATAATAGGTTCAGAAAGTATTGAATATTACGCTTGTGAGTTACTCAATCTGCCTACAGTAGTGGAAGTCTATAAGTCCATAGACAATGGTAAGAACATGTTGAAGAATAATAACATTAATCAAGTCATTTATATTCATAAGAAAATCAACAAGTATGAAGATATTTTCAATATAAAAGTCGATCATTTGAATAGCGAGCTTATAAATGAGGATTCCAATAAAGACCCAATATACACTGATTACCACGAAAAAGACTACAAGGAAATTGTTCAATTGTATGATAACTTGAAGAAAGTTGATTTTAAAAATAACAAAAAATACGACTTGATTTTGAAGAACATCAATCAAAAGAATTTGATAAATCATAGCAACATTCTCAAGAATGGTTTAACACCACCTTTGCATAATGTTGTTAAAAGAAGGCAAAGAAGACAGCTGTCTCTAAACCAAATAAAAAAGCTAGAGTATACCTTGAATAAACTAGTTCAAAATGATCTTCTAAGTGAAAGCGTGGAATATGAATTCATATCAGAATCTGAAATAGACAATGACAAAAGTGAGGAACATCACAATAATGTAACTGTAGCAAATGACGACCATTTGAAGAACCAATTGAAGAATGTCATTCAGCAACAAAAAGATGAAGAAAGTGAAGAGAGTGATTTAGAATTAGAATTAGAAAAAGTATTACTGGAACAAGATGAAGCTGATGAACCTCTTGAGGAGCAAGCTGTTATTGAACAGGATGATCAAGACGACGAACAAGATGAAGAACAAGAAGAAGAGGATAACCAGCAAAATGATTTTGATGAAGATGATGAGCTTACTTTATTGATAGACGAACTGAAGTCTCTACAAAATGTCAAACAAACTAATTTGAAATCTTTCCATAACTGTAAAAATCAATTCATGAAAGAAAGAATATTGGAAAGAATTAAGAAAATCGATAAGGAAATTGAAGTCATAGAAAATAAGATAAAGAATATGAAGCAAGAAGACGAAGGAGATGGAGAAGATGAGGAAGAGGAGGAAGACGAAGATATAGACGGTCTTTTCAGTGATGAAGAACCTGAAAACGAAGCTAATGAAGGGGAAAAGGAACAAAGTGAGCAAGTTGAAGAACCAAAGGCTAACACAGTGGAAAAGGACAGTGACTACTATGAAAGTGATGACGACATGTTAGAGTTATTTGGAGGATCAGAAAACGAAGAGTAGGTGGGCCTTAATGCAGGTTCTAAGTGGCAGATCTGCCAATTATACTTCAAAATAGAACACCAATTATTATTGGTTTACCCAACTGGTGGTAGATGTATGTGCACGGGATGGTCTGGCCATGTTCATAGTGTGCAATGTACCATAAAGAGTTTGCTGAAAACTGTACTGCCTCGATGAAATCCCACAGCAACAGCTGGCTATACTCTCCTGATACACACAATCCCATACTAACAGTCTGCCTGCCATGCTCTCTACGCACAATCCCATAGCAACAACTAGCTATACTCTCCTGATACGCACATTCCCATATATATGCTCATATATTCAGTAACAATAACTCCGACGGTCCTTAAATCCGATTTTGCCCGCCCACCTTACCTTTTTTCCTATTTCGGGCATTGCAATTTTTCACATAGAAGTGCTCATTTTATATATGGTTTTTTCATTGTTTATCCTTAACGAAACGACTAGTAACCAGTAACCAAACTCCATTGTAGCTACAAGCATCCCATATACATACAAATATATCCATCTCTACTTGTGATATAGCAATATAATAAGTAATGAATAACCAAAATAGCTCTTTTATCGACAGCACTAGAGTGTTTAGTGAAGAAGAAATCAACCGAGCTCTGCTCCAATGGCAGCTTTTAAAACAGAAACTTTCACCTGAACAATTAGCAAATAATCCCCAATTTCAATTTTATACGAACTTTTTGAGGCAAGCAGCTGCCCAAAAGAAGAAATTGTTAGAACAGCAGCAACAAAAAAACAACGAAGTTGCGGTTTCACCAAGATCAAATCCTACTTCTGAACAACCCTCAAGTGATAATGAAAAACTAAGAACTTATAACACCAGGACAGGATTACCACCCAATCAAGATGATATTTTGTTGACGCAGACGAAGTACTTCCAGCTATTGATGCAGAAAAAAGACATTCCTGTTGATTTGAAGGCTTTTATAGAGAACGATGCTAACAAATGTTCCATAGAGAATTACAAGCCTTTGGTCCAGCACATAGGTATGAGAATGTTTCAACTAAAGCAAAATCAGGCTGGCCAAACAGTTAGTCAAAATGTTAATCAGCAACCGAAACAAGGTTCCCAACCATTACAGCAACCACCTATCCAAAGTCAGCAGCAAGTTGTTAGCCAACCTTCTCCGCGTGTTTCTAACCCAATGTCTGCACAAGGGTTTGGTCAGCAATCTCCACAAGGGTTTAGTCAGCAAACTCCACAAGGTCCTAATCAACAATACCCACAAACCATAAATCACCAGCAACAACAGAAAATGAATCAACAACCAACCCCAAACAATGC
>ERZ794949.28-NODE-28-length-57210-cov-146.248272_pt1 | contig 57210 bp, 33 predicted proteins | sample MGYA00511363_ERZ794949 | MGnify/ENA primary metagenome ERZ794949 (study PRJEB30137, sample SAMN04331402) | food metagenome | isolation source: T1 must sample point D1 replicate B | place: Australia: South Australia ...
ACTTTTCTTTAATTTTTTTTTACACCTGGATCGATCAAAAATAGTGTTTGATAATCTTTCATAAGTAGAATGAATAATCTTAGGACGAAAACTATAGGCAGTTTCATCATAATGGTGTGCGAAACTAGAAATGCCGCTTCTGTCATTTCTTAATCGAACAATTAAATCATCTAAAGATTATTGAGGATAAACACTATGCTCAGGTTTAACAGGAACTTTTCTGTTTTTAGCATGATGTCTAGGTAGACCATGACGACAAAGTTTCTTAGCAGGTTTCTTCTGATGGTGATGATGTTTTCTCACTACAGGTTTGCTTTTGGTAAACTTTTTTCTCAAGCACATAACCAGTTTTTTTAAATGTTTGTAACATTTAGCCATGATTTCAGAAGTTGAATTAACAGCATTTTGAACAACAGTAGTGGATGCCAAAGAAGTTAAGCCACCAACAATGTATGACTTTTTCTTTAACTTTTGTTGTTTTCTTGGTTTGTTTGCAGGCTGAGAAGTCATAACAGCAGATGAATGGGAAGACTTGACAGCAGTATTGGCTGATTGCTTGCGTTTATTAGCCTTCAATGGTGCAGACACAATACTTGGACAAGGATCGATATAAACCTTTGTGTAGTCTCTATCCCAATCGAAAAAAGCCTTGATTTTTGCTCTTTTACTGGATTTTTGCTTTTTATTGCAGGCTGAGTCAGAGGATGAAGCATTGTTATTAACAGCAGTGGAAGCGCCAGACAGCACATCTTGTGGTGATGTAGGGTGGCTAACGTAGGACTTGGAGTGTTTACTTTTACCTAGATTTTGGTTTTCCTTTTGACTCAGATTTTGAGAGGACATTGGCAGCATAGACACAATGTTTTCTTTGATAAAGTTCAAAGGACCAGCGTATGAAGCGCGTTGGTTCTTACTTTGACTTTGACTGCAACTCTGTTTTCGAGGATCTAATGTCCGCATAGGAACAGTATCTTCTTTGATGGAGTTCAAAGGACCAACAAATGAAGCGTGTTGGTTTTTACTTTGACTTTGACTGCAACTCTGTTTTCGAGGATCTAATGTCCGCATAGGAACAGCATCTTCTTTGATGGAGTTCAAAGGACCAGCGTATGAAGCGCGTTGGTTCTTACTTTGACTTTGGCTGCAACTCTGATTTTGAGAGTTCAATGGCAGCATAGAAACAGTTTCTTCTTTGATGGAGTTCAAAGGACCAACAAATGAAGCGCGTTGGTTTTTACTTTGACTTTGGCTGCAACTCTGATTTTGAGAGTCCAATGGCAGCTTAGAAACAATGTTTTTTTTGGTGGATTTTGAAGAACAGGTTGTGACAGAATTTTGCTTTGGTCTGCTATGGCAGAAAAAAGAAATAAACTTTTCTCTTTTACTCGATTTTTTAGATGAGCTTGAGATTGTTTCAACAGACATCTTATTTTTGTCAGATTCAGAACTGGAATTTTCTGATGAACATTTAGAGAGGCTTTGTAACTTAGATGTCACATGACTCTTAAAAGATGACTTGAAAGCTTTGAAAGATCTTTGAGATTTTGGGATTGTGAAATGCATTTTAGTTTGTTAAAAAAATAATAGTTAAACGCAGTAATAGTAAAAGCAATGGTAACTGTAATATATTTTAAAACAATAAGATTTCTTTTTGGTTTTATAATTTTATAATTTTTGAATATTTAATTTATATTTAATTAAATTAAAAAATATAAAAAAGAAGAAGAAATCAAAATCTTCTAATCAGTGAACCAACCTCTCCTTATATACAATTTATATTTGTAGAACAACTTTGTGTAAATTACATCTTTTATTTAACCAAGCATATTATTGTGTTTTGTGACTACTCATTCAATCAATTACAAAAACCAGTTTTTGTAATAAATTAATATTTTGTTGTTTGCCATAGCTAATTTTCCCAACTACTCCACAATCATGAATAATATGTGATTTCTTTGTTTTAATTAATTAATGAGTACAAAGAATAAAAGCAAAAAAGAACACAATATTAAAATTAAACAAGAAAAGTATTGACGACTACAAAGAATATCAATGAGTACACAATTTAACATAAAATAAGAATAAATCTGCTTTTTAATACTGCGAGCAGACGTCAGGCCATTGTTATTGGCAATAAAAAAAATCATCAACGCAACGTTGTACTTATATTTTTATGTATTTTAAAGAAACATCAATAAATTTGAGTAATTTCAAGCATTTATATTGCTAAAAATGCATTAAATATAAAATGTTTATTCAAAGTGCATTTAACTGCATCATACTTAATCTTTGATTATCAGCAGTGATGAGCCTAATTATTGCTCAATATATTAAGACAGAAAAAAAAAAGACATAAGTTTTATCAAAGGTCACGTGTACATTTTTTAAAAGCATTGCACCTGATATGCTCGTAGACTTATACTGAAAACTGGGGCTTCTCGAATATTCCTCAGAACCAAAAAAAAAAAAAAAAATGTATATATAAAAAAACACCAACAAATTGGAGAAAATTTGCCGCTTATAAAAAAATAAATTGGGTGTTTCAACAACAATTGAGCTTCAAGTGATTTATTTTTTGAACATTTCATAATAAAGCTTATATAAGACAACCAAACAAGAATTTTTCCAACAAAAATAATGTCCTCTCTATCTTCTGAACAAATATCTCACTCTATCATTGATTACTACAAGCAACTTATTGCCTCCAAGGAAGTATCCGCAGATGCTGCTGAATCTTTGAACGTTGCTATCGATTGTATCACTGATGCTTTCGAAATTGATGCCGAACAAAAATCTGCTTTTAAATTAACTGATTTGTTATCTGGCTCTACCAACGCTTCTACTTCTAACACAGAAAGTGCTTCCAAGGTTGACGAAGAAACTTTAGCCAAGGCTGAAACTTTGAAAGCCGAAGGTAATCAATTTATGGGTGCTAAAGATTACAGAAAAGCTATTGAAGCATACACTGCTGCTATAGAATTAAGTCCTTCTAATCCAATTTACTATTCTAACAGAGCTGCTGCATTTATATCATCAAAGGACTTTTCATCAGCTGCTGATGATGCTGAAAAAGCCATTGAATTGAAATCAGATTATGCCAAGGCCTACACCAGATTGGGTGCTGCCAAGATGGGATTAGATTTACCAGAAGAAGCTGCTGAAGCTTATGCCAAGGCCATTGAAATTGATGGTCCAAAGGCCAGTGCTGGAATGAAAAAAGATTTAGAAGTTGCTAAAGGCAAAGTAGACTCATCAAAAAGTACTGGTACTTCCACCGGTGGAATGCCTGATTTCTCCAGTATGCTGGGCAACAATCCTATGCTACAAAACTTGATGAAAGATCCAGCTGCCATGAAAAAAGCACAAGAATTAATGGGTAACCCAGGATTGATGGAAAAGCTAACATCAAACCCAAACATCATGAACATGGCTCAAAAGTTCCAAAATGGTAACTTTAACATTGCTGATATGATGAAAGATCCAGCTATTCAAGATATGGCCAAGATGTTTGGAAAATAATTTGAATGATTTACTTTGTTTAAGCTAAATTTTGAGGCAAGGAGTAGTAATATTTTATCTTTATATGTGATTCCCAAATTTAGAAGAGCTTATTGAATGCGTCTTTTAACATTTTATATGATAGACTATAGGTTTTTAGTGCTAAACCAAGTTTTTTTTTATTTTATTATTCTGCATAGTTAAAAATGCATTTTGTTTATTGTTACCTAGCAATGTACAGTTTTTTTTTTTATGTTTTAAAAGTTATTAAAGTAGTGACATACGACATATTTTATCTACACTTTAAACAAATTCATGATAATTATAACTCAGCTTTTATTCAATAGTTGATATATTTTCATTTTTAACAGTAAATTAAACTTTTTTTTTTTTTGTTTTCTTTTCATTTTAATGGATTGTTACCCCAAAATCAAAGTTTTTCTTTTTTTTTTTTTTCCGTTCTTTTGGGTTTTTCTTTTTCTTATGAATGAGCTTTTTAAAAATTCATCTATGCAGGTTTACAAACTTAAAAAAAAAAAAAAGATGACTATCTAATACAACCACAAAAGCAAGTGTAAATAATTTTAGATGGGAAAGAATCCACGTTTTAACAACAAACATAAAAATAACAGAGATGTCCCAAAAGCAGAGAAGACTTCAGAGGGGGATATGAATCATGGGTTTTCAGGAAAAAAATTTCCACTGAAATTAGCTATGTGGGATTTTAATCATTGTGATCCAAAGAGATGTTCTGGGAAGAAGCTAGAAAGGTTAGGACTTATCAAATCATTGAAAGTTGGACAAAACTTCAAAGGTATTATTGTTTCTCCTAATGGTAAAAAGGTTGTGTCTCCTGAAGATAGAGATATATTGACAGCATCGGGATGTGCCGTAGTTGAATGTTCATGGGCTCGTCTTGATGAAATTCCATTCAACAAGATTGGTGGGGGAGGAAAGACTGAGCGTTTATTACCATATTTAGTTGCAGCAAATCAAGTCAACTATGGTAGACCGTGGAAGCTGAATTGTGTTGAAGCCATAGCAGCTTGTTTAGCTATAACAGGTCATTGGGATGAAGCCGAATCTTTATTAAACAATTTCTCATGGGGAATTAATTTCTTGAAGATAAATGATGAACTTTTGAAGAAATATGCTGATTGCGCAAATTCCGACGAAGTAAAAGCCGTTGAAAATGAGTGGTTGGATAAAATAGAAGAAGAGCAACAGCAAAGAAAAACACAAAGCAGAGATAATGATACCATTTGGCTTACAGGAAACACAAATAGAAACAACAAGCTTATACCTGAAAGTGAGGATGAGCTAGACAGCGAAGATGAACTGGATAGCGAAGAAGACTTTGAATACGACAGCTTTGGAAATATAATAACAAAAAGCAAAAATGATAGAAAAGAGGTTAAGTATGATAATTTAGGAAACGTAATAACTTCTGATGTAGAATCTGATGGTTCCACAAGCTCAGAGTCTAATAATTTTAGCGATGATGTTGGCAGTGATGACATACAATTTGACTCTTTAGGTAACATCATTTATACTTAGTCTTTTGTATATAGCTTTTAAAATGAACTTTGCTAGCCAGAAGGCTGAAACAGATTATTAATTTTTTACTGACAAGAACAAGTTTTAGTTAAATGTCAACAAATTAAACAATATAAATGCCGTGTATATATATTTTCGGATATAGCTGTTTTCTTCTTAATGGCGCTTAACAAAAATAAAAAACAGCATAAGCAAATAAAACGGACAAGCAGATTTTTTTTTATCATCAAGCAACAGAAAAAAACAAAAAAAAAAAGGTAATATTTGAACTTAAAGATTTAATATTGATTTCTTTACACAGTATATACATTGAAAACTATACAATTCAAAACCAAAAAAGATAAAAAGAAAATTTGCAAGCCAGCTAGGAATTTGCCTTTTTTTTTTTTTTGACAACTTAAAGCTTCTAAAAAATGGTAACAGTAAGCGACAGAAAGAAAAACATTTTGAAAATAATAATTTTAGGAGATTCAGGGGTTGGTAAAACATCTCTTATACAAAGATATGTAAACGGCAAGTACACCCAACAATATAAAGCCACTATTGGTGCAGATTTCTCTACCAAAGATGTAGAGGTTGAAGATATCAATGGAGGTAAAGCTACTGCAACTTTGCAAATTTGGGATACTGCTGGGCAGGAAAGATTCCAAAGTTTAGGTGTTGCTTTTTATAGAGGTGCAGATTGCTGCATTCTTGTTTATGATGTTGCTAATGAGAAGTCATTTGCCAAATTGAAAACTTGGAGAGATGACTTTTTGTTGAATTCTAACGTCAGCAATCCTGAGAGCTTTCCATTTGTCATACTTGCAAATAAAATGGATGTTGATGATTCCAAAAAACAAGTTACAACCAAACAAGCAAACGATTTAATAAATGAACTGTCTAATGGATCATCAGGAGCTGGTGACGATAATGGCAGTGCAACTAAAAAAAACATACCACTATTCTTTACAAGTGCTAAGGGAGATTTGAACGTTGAATTCGCATTCAAAGAAGTTGCTAGAAAAGCTTTACAACAAAATCAATATCAATTATCCACAACAATGTTTGATGATGATGAAGACTTTTCTAATGCTATTAACATCAGATTAGACGGCTCGTCTTCAGATTCCTGTCAATGTTAGAATATGTAATTTTGGATATATATAGCGTGAAAATCTGACGAGAAATCTTTTTTTAATATACTTTTAGATCTGTTTATTTTTTGTTTAAGTTTGTACTCAATTGCATGCTGACATTGAATCGAATACAGCTTTGGACCACGTGAATGCACCAAATTAGATTACTGCAAGTAAAAAAAAAATAAATTAAAAAAAAGAAGCTTTATAATTTTTCAATTAAAAAGTTAAGCTAGCAATATTGTATATGTATTTTTTTGAAAAAAAAAAAAAATATGTTTGTGCATTCTCCCCTGCTATCTTGTCAAATATGATTAAAAACATTTTATTTATTTTAATAAACCAGATCATATATTTCATTTTTTAATAACTAAATATTTCAGTTATTTTATTCACTGTTTTTTGTTTTTTTTTTGTTAAAAGCTTTTGAAATTGGGCACAAAAAATACCGAAAAAGTCAATTTGTTGATAAATCATTTTCATCACTTCTTTTAATGCATACAGTATCATTAATATAAACAAAGCCTAAATACCAAAAACAGAATAAGAAAAGCAAAACATAAATTTGAAATTTGCTGCATTTTTAATACAAAGGTATACTTTCTAGCACAAATGAACACCAATACAGAAAATATGGGATATAGACAAGAAAATGCGGCAGCGACAGTCATACTGCCCACAAAATACAATGAGTGTTCGATGGAGCATTTTCTACGACTGATAGCAAGAATGCTATCGTCTTTAATATACATGAATGATTACAAGCTACGAGCACATGAATTCATGCGCCAACAGCAACAAAATGCAGCAATAAATGATGCAAGCTTTGATGCTGAATCAAACAAAGGGAACCAAGCTTTTCAAAGAAACTTTCAAAGCTCACCTCATGCAGCAACACCAGGTTCTACTTCAGGAGAATCTTTCTTTTCAGCAGGAACACCCATGTCTGCCTTTGCCACAAATTTACCTCTTTCTTCACATGGTATTGTATTAACACGGTTTCACTCAAAAACACCACCTAAGATATCTGTTTTAGATTACCTTTATAGACTTACGAAATTTTCGAATCTTGATCACACAGTTCTTTTAGCAACTCTTTCATATATTGATCTGCTCATGATTGCATGCCCAGCTTTTGAGATAAGTTCCTTAACAGTGCATAGATTTCTACTTGCAGCAACTACGGTAGCTTGCAAAGGGTTACGAGATTCCTTTTATACAAACGAGCATTACGCAAAAGTTGGTGGTGTTCATGTGTCAGAACTCAACATTTTAGAGCAAGAGTTATTGACACAAATGAATTACAGGATATTGCCACGAGAATTTACATCAGAACTGTTGCGTCTAGAGATTGAAAGTAAAAAATTTGTTGTGTTTCCATCTGATGGAAACAACTCTAAATTATTTCTACCCAATGGATACGATGTGCTTACTAAAATATACCATAACATGATAAATCTGGTTGGCCGCTGGGAAACTGTAATATATGTTTCAGATAGACTGCCAGTATTTTTTCCTGTCAAAGAACAACAAAGTTTGCTAAAGTACCAACGGTCTATGTGGGCTAAAGATGTCAACTTTATTGAAAACGCTAAGCATAAATTGTCATTCATGTTGGAAAGCTCCGAATCTTTTGTAATTGATAATCCGGAACCCAAGAGGTATTCTGAGCTTGCAGAACACGTTCAGTTAAGTAGTGCTCATGCTGAAAAAAGAAAAGCTAACCGGAATATAAAATTGATTGATGACAAGAACACTTACCTGGAATCACCAGAGAAGAGGAGAAAAATTCCAAACCCTTCGATTCCTGCTGATTTATTGGCAAACTATTTTAATCCAGAAATATTCAAACAAACTCAAATCAATAACCCTGATGATAACACTTCGGAAACTCCAATATCTCGATCAAATAAAACGGACAACTCAGAACTGCAAAACCACAGCGAAAAAAGGTAATCTGTAAGATATTAAGACCTAGGTTTTCGAAATTATATATTAGGACTTCAAACAATTTTTCAATCGGACTTTCAAAACAGCACACTGCCAAAGAGCAAAGAACTAACCTGAGTCTTGAAAATTTTTGCTTACATGAAGTGAAACATTGCTGAAAGCGACAAATAATCTACCTATTATTTTATTAAGTATGATAGTAAAATTGGCGTTGACATGATCTTTGTGGTTTTAGAATCTAATTTCAGTAGCGATATAACTAATGCTTTATCAATAATTCCCATTTTACGTACAAACTGATAGATTAAATACAATTGTGAGTGTGATATCTTTTGTGGAACACATCAAATAACTTTGTTTTGGTTCCTTTGAAAAAATTCGTTAGAGAAAATTTATCATATGGATAACAATAAAACAGTCTTTAAAAACGCCAAAGTATGTATAAAATTACTTAAAGTTATATATTATGATTTGAGTAGATTCTTTCAAATTGTTACATCCACTACTTTATTGATGTGATATGATAAACAAACTTTTAAACAACAATTAAATATTCCACATCTCGAATTGCAACCACAACCAAGAAATAAAAAATGAAAAGTGAGATAGTGCAAACATAAAATGATTCAAACCATTTTTCAATGGCAAAGAAAGGTCAAAAAATTTATCTACAATAACCGAGGATATCATAACCAAATAGAATATTGCATAGAAAGTGTTTGATATTAATTCTAGTTTTCTTGTCGAGCTGAAGCTAAATCTTCCAAACAACCAGTTGTACAAACAAATAATGAGAACATACTGAACAAACACCCCTAACCCATTATCAGCAACCAGAGGCCACAAACTATACATTGATATGTTTTGAATGACAAAAAGCCTTTGCAAACTCAGATTTATATTGTTTACACCAAATTCATTTACTGTTTTATTCAAAGAATTTATTTGGTTATACTTCACTATAAGTAAAGTTAATGGCAAAATAGGTATCAAAACAGATTTGTAGTCAAACTCATAGGAAAAAAGATAAAATGAAAGTGAGCAAGAAGCTAATCCATATAATAAAACAACTTTACTTTGTGGCTTATTGTTTTTGGAACATTTTATCAATATGAAAACACAAGTAGGAATAATGGAAATAGCAATAAAAACCAGTGAAAAGACTTTTAGTTCTTGATTAGTGAGCTTTCCATTTAAAAGATTGTTTTTGAAAAAAAGCCAGATGTTTGAAGGTTCTTTTTTAGTGTCAAACATACTCAAAGAGTAAATTTTATAAAAAGAGTTTTTAAGCAGTTTTATCCCTTCTTCTCTACTATCCAAAAAAATATACATTGGAAAATATAACAAAGCCAACGTCATCAATATTGTAATAATTATTGATGCAAAATCAAATAAGCTCAAAGATAAAATAGTCATTCTTAGAAAATAAAGAACAAAAACAGGAGCACAAAAGATACTGTTTTGGTCAAAGCATAAAGCCAAAATGTAAAATACACACGCACCTCCTAGTTTGTTATCAAAAATATTGTTTATGGACAGAAGTAATGCTCCCAATGTGAATCCGTGATAGCCAAATAAACCATGATCAATGAAGAGTAAAGTAGGCTGAAACAAAATAATTAAGCTATTAATAAAATTAATAAGTTGTTTTAAATGTCCTAAAGCTGCATTTTCAAAAGTTGAGCTGCCGGGTTTAAGGGCAACTTTCTTCAAGGGTACTGTGTTTTCAGCAACAAGCCTACCGTACCGTTTTGCAAACCATATTGCTGGAGGAATGTACATAAACATATCTGTAAGACATACAGTAAACTTCATGAAACTTCTTAGCTCCGCCATTTCATTAGTTTTTAGTGTTTTGATCGTAAACCAACTTTTGTGTCTTCCGTCAAACAAATAATTTCCTATGTAGCTCATCAAGATTGAGTGATATCCAACTATTATTGGCTGGTCAAGTTCAAAAGATATTGTTTTTGATGTATACCAGCGTTGTAAAGAAAGTTTGGAGGCAAAATCTATCCAACTTCTGTGGTTTTCAAAGGTGTTTGTCAAAATTGGTGTGTTATCTTCGGCAAAATCATTCAATCCTACAATGCTTCTTACAAGAATACCCAAAAGCGTTATTAAAGCAATATCCCAAGTCAAAAGCACTTGCGGAAATAATGTTAGTATTTGAAAAATATTTGTTTGGAATATGAAGTACTTATTTCTAAACTTTGTTTGTAAGGTCTTCTTTTCTTTTTGAAGCATCTCAATACCTGATATTTTCATCTTAGGCAAGGTCGCTGTCTTTTTTGTCATTTTGACATCCACTTTATTTGTTTTGTTTTAGATATACAACAAATGAGGGTAATTATATTTTGGAAAGTTTTTTTAGGAACTAATGTTCTGATGTGTGTTCTTGTTTTGGTTTCAATAATGATAGTCTTTTTTTGTTTGTTGAATATAATACTCTGTATTACAATTTTTCAATGTTTCAAACAGTCACGCTTATCATACGCGATCTTTTTTACTATAAGAAAAATAAGCTCCGCCCAACACAAAATATAGCATCGACAAAAATAAAACTTTCGCGATTTTTATTATTTATTTTTGTTTAAATGTTTTAAACATCGATATTATTATAGAGGTTGCTTGAAAATACTTAAAACTTTCTATAAATTAGTAAACCCCAAAAAAATTAATAAATATTAAAATAATACCAACTAAAGATAAGTTATTTTTTTTATTAGACTTTGCCGTTATTCAAAACATACTTGATATACCGTTACATTTTTGGAAGAAAAAAAAAAAAAAACTTTATTTAAAGCTACTTTGGACAGGATTACAAAACTATTAGTGTTTTGTATTTGTTAGATTTTTTTTTTTTTTTTGAAAAACTTAATACTAACTATAGAAAAAGAAAAAATAAAAAAAGAAGAAGCTTAAATTTAAAATTAATAACAATGAGCAATCCTTCGAGCCGTATATCATCTATGAGTTCAACATCAGGGTTTGGTCATTTGGAAAATACTGAAAATTTTAAACTGAAAGATGACACTCCGCCTATTAACAACAAAAGTGATGATGAAATATCAAACGAGCTTAACATACAGGTTGCAGTTAGATGCAGAGGACGAAATGATCGAGAAGTAAAACTGAAATCACCTATTATTGTTTCTATACCTACTGATCATGCTTACCAAACCAACTTACAACCCAAGAGGAGAATTAAAGAAGTTTCTATAAATTTATCAGAAGAAACTGGAATTAGTGCTCAACTAAATTCAAAAAAGTATATGCTTGATCAGGTTTTTGGACCAGATAGTAAACAAGATGAAATTTTCAGTGACGTTGTTGAGCCCTTGTTTAATGACTTCATGAAAGGGTTCAATTGTACTGTTTTGTGTTATGGTATGACGTCTACAGGTAAAACATACACAATGACTGGAGATGAAAAACTATACAATGGTGAATTAAGCAATGATGCTGGTATTATTCCAAGAGTTCTTTTTGATTTATTTGCTGACTTGAATGAAAAAAACCAAGCAAAGAAAAACAACGCAGACCCGGCATCAATTGATGATTACTTGGTTAAGTGTTCATTTGTTGAGTTGTATAATGAAGAACTAAAAGATCTACTAGCTGCTGAAAATAATATTAGCGGAGCTGCAGAGAAAAAGCTACGAATATATGATTCTCAATCAAATACATCAAGCGGAGTGACTACCACAAAGAGCAACATATCTGATTGGAGACGAAAAGATCCAATGCCTGCAAATCTTCAAAGAATAAGCTCATTTACTCAACCTAGTTTAGGGAATTCAAAAAGGATCTTGTCACAACAGGATAATAGTTCTAGAAAATCAACACTTCAAAGATCATCAAGTCTGACAGAAGGTTCAAGAAATACCATACCCCCGGCTCAAAATGCGAACATAACTTCTTCTGGTCAGAATGGAGGAATATTTATACAAAATCTACAAGAATTTGAAATAACTGATCCTTTAAGTGGGTTGAACCTTTTGCAAAGAGGTTTAAAGAAAAGAAAGGTTGCCTCAACAAAGATGAACGATGTTTCTTCAAGATCGCACTCTATTTTTTCCATAACACTATACAAGAAAGTTTACGAAAATAGGGACGGTGACAACAGCTCAACTTCTAACTATAGTCAACCAAATTTATACAGAGTATCTAAGATGAATTTGGTAGATTTGGCAGGAAGTGAAAACATAAGTAGATCTGGTGCTATAAACCAAAGAGCCAAAGAAGCTGGATCAATAAACCAGTCTTTGCTTACTTTAGGAAGAGTGATAAATGCATTATCTGATGTCAAAAAAAATGGAAATTCGTTATCCCATATACCATTTAGGGAATCTAAGCTTACCAGACTTCTTCAGGACTCATTAGGTGGTAATACAAAAACAGTTTTGATTGCAACTATTTCTCCTGCAAAGGTGCATTTGGAAGAAACTATGAGTACCCTAGACTATGCTTCGAAGGCTAAAAACATCAAAAACAAGCCACAAATGGGATCTGTTTTATTTAAAGATTTGCTAATAAAAGATGTTGCTGTTGAGCTTTCAAAACTAAAAAATGAACTTTATTTTACAAAACAAAAGGAGGGAGGCATTTATATGGAGTCGGACAGGTATGATTCTGTTTATAAAGACTTAGAAAATTTCAAAACTGAACTTCAAGAATACAAAAGACTGAATGATAATTTGAAACAACAGAACAAGCTATTATCAATTGATAAAGACAACTTGTTGGATACGAAAAAGAAGCATGAAAAAAAACTGCATGAGCTAAACAGAGTTATAGAATATGTTTATGAAAAGATGGATAAACAGCATAGAAATGAAGAAAATTTGGTAGATAATGCCAAACAACTAATAAGTGCTATTGGATTGATGAAAGATAGTATTTCTTATTACAGCACACAGAAAGAAAAGCAATTAGAGTATTTAAAAGATTTGTTTGCTGTTTCGATCCCTCAGCTTAATGCAAACTTCATTAACCAAGTTCGAATTTATGAAAATATGGACAACGATTCTTGCACCAAGTTGATTGACAGCTTCAAAATAGAACTACAAGAGACTTTTGATGATTTAGTTTTCAAAAGCAACAAAAACTTTGAAGAATCATTGAACTCAATCATTAAGACCAATGCTATGGTGGCTGATGATGTTAGTGAAAAAGTTACCAATATAGAAAAAAACCTGAAATGCCATATTGAAAATAATACCCAAGACTTAATGTTGATAAGTGAATACTGTAACGATTGCCATGATTATTTGAGTACAAAAATTAACAACAACCTTAATATCATAAACTCTGAGTCCACTAGCAATCTTCTTTCTGCAATCCCAGATAATCAGAAGATATTACCAAACCAAGTAAAGAAGTTGTTTCAAACGATGGAGTCCAGAAATAATGAAATGTTCTCTCAAATCTCCAAAAATATTCAACAGCAATTTAAAAATCAGCAACAAGATATAGTAAAATCGATAGCAAGCATTACAAAAGATTTGTACTCTTTGGAAAATAAAAAGCTTAAGCCTATTGATGACAAAATACAAAATGTTATCAAGTTAATCAACAACTCTGATTCACAGAATTTGACAATGAGTGAAAAATGCTCTAAGGATTTAAACGGAATAAATTTATTATTAACTGACAACAAAACACTTATAGGAAATAAAATCGAAGCATTTAAAGCAAAGGCAAACTCTTTGAATATTGACACAAGCAAAAAAGAGATGGTAAATCGCATTGAACTGATTAAAAACAGTCTTTTTGATCAAAACGAGAAAATTAAGTCTACAAATGAAATCAATGTAGAAAATAAGGACAACATTGAGAATTTAGCTAAAAATTTAGAGATGGCGATTTCGGTAACTAATAAAACAGACCCTGAACAGGTTGATAATGAAAGTGCATTACAAATGATTTTGGCCAGTATGGAAAACAAAAACTTCAAACCTGTTTCTTCAACAGGGAAAACTCCTCTTAGACCATCTATTAATACCTTTATACATCAAATGGATCGATCATACCAAGGGGATTACTCTGTACTTCAAGACAAAATTTCAAAAAACAGCTTGCACAAAAGCAATAATGAATTAGACATAAGTTCGATAGGTAATATAAGCAACTCGAGCAACAGTTCTGTTAAAAAAAGAAAATTTTCCAGTATGATGGATATACAAAAAGATGAGAAAGGAGATGGTTACAGTAAGCTTCATAAAAGAGGATAAGACATTTTTTTTGAATGCAATTTATATAATGAGTTTTTATTTTTGTTACTTAATTAAGCAAGTATAACGTCATATTTGCCTATTGAAGCAATAAGTTCTAGCACTGATGATTTTTCTTTTTCTATTAAAACAGACATCTTATCCAAGTGATCAACATTTTGAAGACATTCAATTATGATTTTTAGTTGAGCCTTAATGCTTTGAATGGAGTCTGTTTGAACTATATTGCTATAACTGAGCTCATTTGTGTCACTCTTAGAATTAGATGTCGATGAATTCTGTGATAAAGCAATAAAAGAGCTTTTTCTTTGAGAAAAAGATGAGCTCGTTCTATTTACAGTCATTATGGAATTATTACTTTGTTTTTTGCTTTGAAGTAACAAGTTTCTAGGGTTAACTGCGTTTTGGGTTTGGATATTAAAATTTTGAGAGGTGGCTGCTCTTTTAGAATAAACCTTAGATGCAATTTGTTCAATGAATTCCTCACTGATTAAGTCCATATCCGATATTGAATTATCACTTTCATATTTTTTGTTTTCATTTAATTTCAGATCAGCAGTTGAAAATAGTGTAGATTCTTTCTTTTCTAACAAAAACTTTAACTTGTTTTTTCTTTTGTTTGAATTATCAGAATCATGGGAAAACTGGTATATTTTAGAAAAGGTTTGTTGTGGATTATGCAGTATTGGATACTCATAAACTCTATAAATGATACTATGGACACACCCAAAAACTATAAATTTTCTTATATCAATATTGTGCTTTGTAAATATAAAAAAATTTTCTTTATAAAAGTCTTTTAGCACCTCGTTTGGTTTGATCAAATTATAAAGTTGAAATATAATTTTCTTACTAGGAAGCATGATTTCTGGCATACTACCCTCATAATTTGCTGCAACAACATATTTTTGACATTCAGCCAGAAGAATTGGATTCTTTAAAAATATTTCATCAAGTCTATTTGTGACTCTATACTGGTTCCCAAACTGAAAGATATCTACAATAGTACATATGCGATAAACATAAACCAGATTTTTTATAACTTCAACAACAAGATTAATATCACTATCTGCAAGCTTACTTATAGCCATGATGCTGTTTATACCGTTAATATGGGGCAGTATTTTTAGTAAAGTCTGATCCCAATTCAGTTTCTTTGCTAAATCTATAGAATTTAAATCTTGTTTAAGTAATGGAACATGCTCTACAGACAAGGAGTTTATTGACTTTAAGTCTTTTGATAAGAAAGTAAACAGCTTAAAGTCAATGGCTATTTCAGAGTTGATGGAAATAAAACATTCCGAATAGTTATTTAAATCTAAAAACAGTCTGGTTATAAGTGCTTCAACATCTAACAGTGAGGAAGGTTCACTTTTAATTATGTTTTCTATCTGAAGCAATTTGCTAAAATCATTATCTTTGGATAAATCAACAGGCATGCTGTATTGAGGTGATTTCAAATTAGACTGTGGACTCCTTGGACTTTCAGCTTCTTCATCAGGTTCGGAATTTTTGAAATAAACCATATCAGCAGAAGACATAGACAGAATTTGCGACTGTTCTTCTAAGACTTGAAAGAACTTTCCTAATTTTTCTATAATAGGCTCATAAGGTACTGTTTTTGAATTTTTTTTAAAAACAAAAACAAAATTAAACCAAAACATATTTCTAAAATAATAAGACTTTCGCAAACACAGTGGATAACTAATTATTCTAAAATCTTTATAAATAAACGTGAGTAGCTTTTTACAAAGTTGTGGCTTGGGTATTAAAAAGTTCTGAACATCAGCAAAGTCTATGGAATCATCATCTAAACTGTTAGGCGGAAATTGACATATTAGTTTTGGTCCTTCTAAAGGGTGAAACTGTGTATAAAATATGGAGTGTATAGGGTCAATATTTTCGTTGGAATTGAATTCATTAGATATATTCTTTATGATATTTTCCATGTTTAATATATACACAAAAACAAAAAAAAAGATGAGGTGTGCACTGATTAATTCAATACGTTCTTTGGGGGATTTAAATCTATTCAGATAATAAGTCAATTGCGATATCAATTTCCCTTAGCTTCTATACTTTTTATTTTTTATTTTTTTTTTTTTTGAAAAATATATTTCACAAATTAGAAAGTTGAGCGCATTAAATGCAAAACTATGCCATTCTTGGCGCATATAATTTACCTAGAAGGCATACATTTTGTACTTATTTGCAGTATATGCATTCAAACTAATAAAAAAACACTGCCTGAATTTAGCAAAAATAAATCACTTAAATTAAAAAAAAAAAATCAAACTCATATGTATATAACAGCAATCAAGCACTGGTATCAGCTTTTAAAGTTTTATCATCTTCTTTATCTTCAGAAGTAGCACTTGAATTCTTTTTTGATCTAACTCTTTTTCTTTTTTTCTTGGCAGGCTCTGTGCTCTCACTTTTAGTTTCTTCATTCTTTTCATGTACAGGAACTTTGGCTACTTTTTTCTTAACACTTAATGGATTTGGATTATTAGTGCTTTTCTTTTTAATGACTGGTAAAGGTGTTTCAGTTGGTGCAGCTGAGTTATTCATTTGCTCTACAGATCTTTTAAATCCTGCATTTTTGGAGTCATTTAAACCATGGGTTAATTTTTGAGATTCAAAATTTTCACTATATTGCTTAGATGTATCAGAGATTGGCTCTAGAAGTAACACGTTTGAATTCATAAAGTGAACAATAGGAACACCTGGAACTCTTCTCAACTTTCTTCTCAAATTGATATCTTGTGTACAGATAATGTATTTGTGTTTGTTAGTTCCTATGACCATATTGTTGATATTCTTTATAACTTCATTTTCATCTTTTTTACCAGTGACATTTGTAATGGAAAATATACAATCTTCACTTGTTTTAGGATCTTTATAATCGTGGTTACATCTTCTTCTTTCAAAGTTATATTTAACAAACTCTATAAGATCTTCATTTTTAGTTTCATAGATATGTTGCATAGAACATTGAGTGACAAATAATTTTAACGTTTTCTTTGGGTTTAAAGACGCTTCATCAGTTTCCTGTTTTGAACCATTTGAAGCATGTATAATATTAGGTTGTAATATTTTGTTTAAATTATTTAGCAAGTTGTATCTTTTGGTATAAGTTTCTTCAATAATATGCTCATCACAAATAATTTGGTAAGGAAGTCTAAATTTAAATGTATTTTTATACACAAGCATTTGCTTCTTGTAGGATTTAGATCTTTTTTGACGCATTATTTATCAGTAGGACTAATTTTTACTAAGGATTTTGATGTTTGGGTTTACAATTGTGAACAATTGTTGAATATAGGTTGAGAAAAGTTATGTTTAGTTAAAGTAGAATACTTAATCCTATTATATTTTAATTTTTTTCTTTTTTAACAAAAAAAAAAAAGAAGCTCTCAAGTAAAAAATAAATAATAAAAAAAGAAACGACGCCAGGCACGTGAGTTAGCTGTGGCTGGATAAGATATACAATATTAATCAAAATAAAACAAAAACAATTTATTATATTTTTTATTTCTCTTACTTGGTCTTGTTATATATATATATATATACAAATATATCATTTTAGTATACATCATTTAATTAAAACTAAATTATAATAATTCCTTAATGGTGTTTCTTACTGAATCTAATCCGAAATGTTCAACTTCAGAAACAATGTTTTCAACAATATTTTCCAGGGATAGTGATTCCTTTGTTGAAGCTTCAGAAGATGCCGATTCTTCAATGTCAGATGATTGCCAGAAAGATGTCAAATCATCACCAGCACCATTGAAAATCAAAACATTTGGAGTATTAGCATCAATATCACTTAAAACATTTTTAGTACCATATTCAATTAATTTGGCCTTCAAGAAAGCAGGAGTGATATCTATCTTACCTTCAGCAAAAGCGGAATCGGAATCAGGTTGTAAAGATAAGAAGTATGTCAATAAACCACAAACATGAGGAGAAGCCATGGAAGTACCACTTAAAACAGCAGTAGCAGATTTGGAACCGATGTAAGTAGACAAGATATTTAAACCAGGAGCAAATAAGTCAACACACTTACCCCAATTAGAGAAATAGGCTCTGTCATCAGCCAAAGTAGAGGCACCAACAGTGATAGGATTGGCGGCAGAGGCTGGAGAAGAGTTACAAGCATCTTGATCTTCGTTACCAGCAGCAACAGCAAAGTGGATACCAGCATCAACAGCAGCATTGACAGCCAAATCTAATGTTGGGGAGTTACCACCACCCAAGGACATGTTGGCGGTAGAAGCTTTTCTGTCTTTGCCGTTCTTAATGTGATCATTGGCAACATATTCAACACCTTTAATGACATCAGACATAGAACCAGAACCATTAGATCTTAAAACCTTAACAGCAACGATATCAGCTTTTTTGGCAACACCGTAAGTAACAGAACCAATGGTACCAGCACAATGAGTACCATGACCGTTACCATCAATGTCTTCATCGTTGTATGGAATAGTTTTACCCCATACAGCTCTGCCATCAAAGTTGTCATGCTCAATGTTGATACCAGTATCAACTACGTAAGCAGTAACACCTTCACCACCTTCAGAATCGTACAAATACTTGTTGAAAGAACCTAGAGATAGCTTATCTCTGTGAGAAATTCTAGCTAAACCCCATGGTGCTCCATTTTCAACTTGGAAGTCTTGAGTGAAAACCATAGAATCCTTTTCAACATAGTCAACTATTGGCAACATTCTAATCAAGTTGATAATTTGCGGGGTAAAGTATCCAACAAACCCGTTTAGCAACTCACCAACATTGAAAGAATCTTCAATACCACCATATAAGGACTTAGATGCAACTTCAAATTCGTTTTCTGTGAAGGAAGATACAAAGGCCTTTTGGTCATCTTTAGATAAGTTTGTGAAGCTTCGTAAGTGTAATTGATGCATCAACTCTTTGTTAAAATCAATGTCAGATTTGGTGATATCCTTCTTCAAAACAATGATGTATTTGTTGTCGATGACCAAAGCGTCTTTTCTCTTTGAAGAGGCGTCAATAATAGGAGCCAATTTTAATTCTGTATCAGAAGTTTTTGACTTAGAGGTAATAGCAAAATCGTTAACAGATGTGACAAATTCCATAACAATGTCGACTAATTCTTTATCAGATTTTCCATTGAATAAAGTTTCCATTTGATCAATGCTTGAAACTTGTGCTAAAGAGTCTATTTCATTTTGTGGAATGACTAATCCGTTAGCGGCAGATAAAGAGGCTAAAGCTAATAAGACTAATCTAGCAGTAGAATCAACCTTCATTATTTTAATTTTTGTTGTTGTTGTTTTTTTTTATAAAATATGTAAGTGAATTTTAGTATATAATGTTAGTATTATATACAAATATTCAGGGTGGTATTATAATATTATATAAAATCTTCTTTTTTTTTATCGTATGCCCTTAACTCTATCGAAGATAGCTTTTAAATAGTGCCAAGAAAATAAAGTGTAAATTTTTTTTTTTTTATCTTTGAGAAAATTCTTTTCCCTCCCCTGTTTTTTGTCTCCTAATATTTTTTTTTCCTTTCCTCAAAGATAAGGGACTTTTGGTGGTGCACTTAGCTTAGATAACATTAATACTAATATAAAAAAAAAGAGAAGATAGAAATTTGGCAAATTTGCTAAGAAAATTATTATGGTATTTCTCCCCACAATAATATCTGATAAAAACTTAATAGATTTTTTCTTTTAAAAAAAAAAGGTGCATTTCTTTTTGTTATCGGGGTTTTAAATTTTTCAAAAAAAATATATAATAAATAAAAAGCAATACTTTTAATATATAAGATTTTTTAAGTACCACGAAATAAAATTGAATACTATGACTTCTTCAAAACAATCAGAGTATCACAATGTTTCTAGTTTTCTTTCAACACTTAATATCAAGAAAGAAAGTTATTTCATGTTTCAAGATGTAGCTACTTTGAAAAACATTATTCATATCTGGTACATATACAAGTATGAGCTTTCAAATATAATTTTGAGTAATAAGTTGCAATTTTTAGTAGATGTTATACTCAATTCAAATATAAAAAAACACAAAACTTTGGTGAATACAGACAAACAGTATGAGTGGTCTCATGAGTTTGAATCTTTTTATTCAATGAAATATTCTGAAATCATTGGACATATATCAGAAATTCGAGCTGAGATTGAAAACAACTATGCAAAGATTGACGAAGGTTTTAAAATTATTATAGAGTTAGAATCTTCTTTGAATGGGTCTATTGACTCGGATAAATTAAATGTTTGGTTTAAAAAATTCACAAATTTGATGATTTATGATTACAAATATACGGTTTTGAAGATTGATGAAGACATTTTATCTGAAGAAATTGCATTTTTGAAGTTTTTGGAAGGTGAAAATGAAACATGGAATTACAATTTACTTTTATTTGATTCAAGCAGCTGGCATAAAGATCTTTTGGAAATGTTTTCAGCAGTAAACGTCACCAATCCAGATAATTCTGCAGTGTACTTTGATATGGAAAACGATTTATTAAATCAACTTAAAGAACTTTTAACCAATTACTTAAACAAAGAGTGTGAATATTCTCTTTCAATTCTAACGGACTTAGAAGATGTTATTGATGCTTCAAAGGTTATATCCAATAATAAAGAGATTGATGGCAGATATACAGACCAAGAACAGTTACAAACATATAACAAGAAAAAGCTTGAAACTCTTACGAAAATTTATAACTTTAGCTTTATCTACACTTTAAATGGTACCGAAGGAAAGGTAGGTATTCAAAACAAGCTGACAACATTGCTCAAGTTTGGTTATACTGCTTTGACAAGTAACAAGTGCTATGAAGTAAACATGTTGAATAAAGCTAACATATATGATAAAAATATTTTGCATGAAAGGTTACTAAGCGATTTGATGTACTACAATAACTGTCCTTGTTGCAAGTTTTTCAATTTATTTGCACCAATAAAATCTAATAAGCCATTTGAATTTACTCACATCAGTAGACGTGTAAATTTGCATATAACGGGGTTGTCAAATATGAATTTTGTGTTTTTGGATAATACAGATGCCATCGGTGCTAGCAGTGTGGTTATTGAAAGCAATTCTTACCTTAAGCTTAGCAATGTTATGAAACAGATATTTGATATTCCTATTGGTGATTTCATCATTCCAGACAGAGTTAATCATATACCTGCATCCAGCGATCCAATCCCTTTAAACTATTTTATCGAAAGGAATTCAGCTTTAAAACAGTTGTGGAGTATTGTGGATTCTTCAAACAACGAAACGGATATGTTTTTGTGTTTACCATACGGTCCTGAAAAATCAAGTGTAAATGCTGATTACAAAAAACCAACTTTTGAAGAGAGCTGTCAATACGTCAAAAACATGATCAGTATATTTATCAATGATAGAATCAGAGAAATGGGATTTCCTGCTGTTTTAATGGCTGATGATGATCTTATTAAAAATAAAATCAAATATTCAGCTAGTAAAAAAGATTACTTGTATTTAACAGAGTTAAGCTTCACTCCATCTTCAGACTTTTACAAAAGCACAGAGGCATTTTTATTATGAATATTTAAATAAATATATACATAGAATATTTAGTTTGTTTCATTAACTTATCAGAATACTTTCAATTTTCACTTGTTTTAAAAAAAAAAAAAAATAATAACGGTGATTTTCTAATTCTTAAAAAACTTCCCCTTCTGATTAAGCCTTTGGACCAATCATGTTTTCTGGTCTAACAATAGCGTCGAATTCTTCAGAAGTTAAAGCGTTTAATTCTAAAGTAGATTCCTTCAAAGTCAAACCCTTCTTGTGAGCATTCTTGGCAATCTTAGAAGCCATATCGTAACCGATCTTACTGTTTAAAGAAGTAACCAACATCAAAGATTCGTTTAATAATTTACTGATCTTTTCTTCATTTGCAACAATACCATCAACACAGTGTAATCTGAAAGATTTACAAGAATCACCCATTAATCTAATAGATTGTAATAAGTTGAAAATCATGACTGGCTTATAAACGTTTAATTCGAATTGACCTTGAGTACCGGCAAAGATGATGGCTTGGTTATTACCAATGATTTGACAACAAACTTGGGTTATGGCTTCGTTTTGGGTTGGGTTGACCTTACCTGGCATAATTGATGAACCAGGTTCATTTTCTGGTAAAGATAATTCACCGTAACCACATCTTGGACCGGAACCTAAGTATCTAATATCTTGGGCTATCTTGAATAAAGAAGTAGCAACAGTGGTGATAGCAGCAGAGGCTTCAACAATGGCATCATGGGAGGCCAAGGCTTCAAATTTGTTTGGAGCAGTTTCGAAGTCAATACCAGTTTCCTTAGAAACAGCTTCAGCAACCTTAACATCAAAACCAATCTTGGTGTTTAAACCAGTACCAACAGCAGTACCACCTTGAGCTAATTTCTTTAAGTTTGGTAAGGTCTTTTCAATTCTTTCAATACCATTGATTAATTGTTGAACGTAACCAGAGAATTCTTGACCCAAAGTTAAAGGAGTAGCATCTTGTAAGTGAGTTCTACCGATTTTGATGATATGAGCAAATTCGTCAGACTTGGCTTGTAAAGAATCCTTCAAAGCAGTTAATTCAGGTAGTAAATGTTCGGTAATTTCCAAAGTGGCAGCAATGTGCATAACAGTTGGGAAAGTATCGTTAGAAGATTGAGCTTGGTTGACATGGTTATTTGGGTGGATGATCTTCTTACCCTTGTTTTCAGGTTGACCCATCAATTCAATAGCTCTGTTGGAGATAACTTCATTTGAATTCATATTGGATTGAGTACCTGAACCAGTTTGGAAAACAACTAATGGGAAGTGATCGTTTAATTTACCAGCAATAATTTCATCACAAGCTTTTTGGATATTTTCAGATATGTCCTTTGGAAGAGTTCCTAATTCGGTGTTGACGATAGCAGCAGATTTCTTTAAAATACCGAAGGACTTGATGATTGGATCTGGCATGATACAGTTGTCTCTACCAATCTTAAAGTTTTCGAAAGATCTTTGAGTTTGGGCACCCCATAATCTGTCACTTGGAACTTTGATATCACCGAAAGCATCGGTTTCGGTTCTGAATTCTTGTAATTGTTTGCTCATAACACAAAATGATCTTAAACTAAAAGTGTTTGGTTGAACTTGTTTGATTGTATGTTTTAACATTCTCTTGGATTATACTTTTTGAAACCTTTTGATATTGATACTTTTGTTGAAAAAAAAAATTTTTTTTTTTAAATATATATTTAAAGTTTAGTTTAAAAAGTTAGTCAAGTAGGTTTTTTTGGGTTAATTTTTTATGAACTTCTCTCTTTTTTTATATGTATATTTTTGTTATCTCTTTTTTTTTTTACATATATAAAAATTCAATTGAAAATGAGTCAAGGAATGAAGATGATTAACTATATATATCTACAAGTTTGATTTATGAATATAATCACTTAGAATCAAATATGAAATAATTTCAGTATAATGTTAGCTTGCTTGCACTTATAAATTTTTGCCTGCTATTTTTTTTTTTTTTTAGCCCTTCATCACTCTTTTTTTCCTCTCTAACAAAACCGAGTATGGGAATCTTCAGTTTTAGCAGTTGGTTTAACAGCGAATATCGGCTTAATTTTTTGGTAGCAAAACAACAACTGTTTTTTTTTGTATATTATTAGTTGTTTACATATAGGCAATTAAAAGTTAAAAGTGTAAAAAGGTTGGGCAGTAATTTTAAAAATGTTAAATTAATTATAAGCAAAATGTAAACAGATTTTGGGTAGCGGTTGATACGGGGTTTTCTTTTTTTTTCGTTTTGAAACTCTTGAACCATAAAGCAACATCCTCGTATGTATTTACTTATCCGCTTTTGGAAATAGGTATGTAAACATAATTGGGATTTTGCACAAAATCACCAAGTTAATGTTCTTACATTTTTTTTTTTTTAAATTTTTATTATTATTGCCGTTGTTAAAAATGCTGATATAATATCATCTATTTTGATGACCTATATTTGTAGGTACAGTAACCAGACAACATTGAATAATGAGCCAGATAACATATTTGAAGTCAATTTTGTGTTCGGATTTTTTAAGAGACACATATGATTCTTTAGCATCTAATCCAGTAACAGAACATGAAAAGTTTGTATATGGAACATCTGGATTCAGAATGCATAATGAAAAGCTAGACATCCCTTTGTTTGCTACATGTTTAATTACTTTATTGAGATCCATTTATTGCAACGAGTTTATTGGTATCATGATCACTGCATCACATAATCCTCCTCAAGATAATGGGTTTAAAACTGTTGAACCAAAAGGAGAAATGTTGCCACAAAGCTGGGAAAAGTATGTTACTTCTATTGCCAACTCTGTGAAAAAAGGCAAATTTGATGAATTCATTGCAAATTTTTTAAATGTTGCAACTGAAGCTTTAAAAGAAACAACAGTTGAAGGCAAGGAATTAAAGATAATTATTGGTAGAGATACAAGACAGTCTAGTGAAAGATTTTCTTCTTTTTGCACAAAGTTTTTCAATAATATCTTAACAGCTACTCATGAGAAGATTAAATTTATTGATTATGGAGTTGTAACAACTCCTCAATTGCATTTCATTGTTAGAAAACACACAATTAAACAACAAACTGATAAATTTGATATTCTGAACGAGTACTTTAATGAGTTTTTCCAGCCATTTTTAGAAGTAATGAGCAATTTAAAATCTTCGAGATTCAAAAAATTATACATAGACTGTGCCAATGGTGTAGGTGCTGTTCAACTAGAAAAATTGAAAGAAATTTATAGCAAGAAAACAAAACAAATTGAAATTGAATTGATTAACACTGACTATGATGACTATTCCAAGCTAAATGTTGATTGTGGTGCGGATTTTGTTAAAACAAACCAAAGGCTTCCTGCCAATGTTAACGAAACTTTAGCCATGGATGGAGAAAACCTATTTTGTTCTCTTGATGGTGACGCTGACAGAATTATTTTTTATGCACTAGACGCAAATGCTAATTTCTGTTTATTAGATGGTGATAGAATGGCCACATTGATTGGTGAATACTTTATGGAAAAAACACCTAAAAGTTTTTGGAATGATCTAAAGTTAGGTATTGTTCAAACCGCATATGCTAATGGAAACTCCACAAGCTATATAACTGATGAATTGAAGTTAGATGTCAAATGCGCAAAAACAGGTGTTAAGAACTTACATCATGACGCTGTTGAGAATTTTGATGTTGGTATTTACTTTGAAGCCAATGGTCATGGTACAGTAGTCTTCAATGACTTGTTTATGAATAAGTTGAAAGAATCAAATTTACCTGAATTGTCACTATTTGTTAGCTTAATAAACCAGGCTGTTGGTGATGCTATTACTGATATGTTTGTAATAATTGCAATTTTATTAAATTTGGATATTGATGCTAAGACATGGTTTTCAAAGTATAAAGATTTGCCAAATAGATTAGTAAAATGTGTTGTTCCTGATAGATCACAATTTGAAACATTTGACTACGAAAGACGATTAGCAAAACCAGCAGGTTTACAAGATGCCATAAATCATATAGTCTCTGTCAACAATGCTTTGCACAAAACCAGATCTTTTGTACGTGCTAGTGGTACTGAAGATGTTGTCAGAATATATGCAGAATCTCATTCTGTTGAATCTGTTGAAGTTGTTGTTCAAGATGTTTTAAAAGCAATTAAAGCTGCTACAGCTTAAATAGAGTTTATCGGATTTAAGCGGGTTGGTTAGTCTTATAAAAAATTTCCTATTTAAGAAATCTTTTAATAATAAAAAAAAAAAAAGAAAAGAAAGAGATACTCTTCACGATTAATTATATATAAAAACCATCAGAATAGAAACCATACAACTTGATACATATTGTAAATGTCTACTAAAGTTAACAGAGAGCTTTATCAAAAGCTTGCTTCTGATTTTGAAGAAGAAAGGTTGCAATCAACTATAGAAATTATTAAAACTCTGAATGCCATAAAACAAGATGACAAGGAAGCTTATGGAACTGAAAAAGATTATGCCATCCAAAGACTAATCAAAGCTTTGTCTTCCAATAAAAGATTTGCTAGATTAGGTTACTCTTTGTGTTTAGGTGAAATTTTGTACTTAGATTTGGATGAATCTATAAAGGTATCCAAATCCAGTTTTATTCAAAGTGTATATCAAAAATTGTACGAGCATTTGCCTTTAAATGATAAAGACACTTCAAGTAGCAATAACAAAAATAAAAAAGTCAAAGGAAAAGAAGAAAGAGGAAATGCTTTTGGAAGATTGTTTGGATTACAGATGATATCAAATCAACCTTTATACCAAGATTTATTTTTTACAAATAATGAAAAATCAAATTTTGAATATGATGTAATCAGTGACTACATTGATGAACTTTATAAACTACATCTTTATAAATCTTGGATATCAGAATCTGCTTTATTTGCCATTTTTGAATTTGTTGTCAAAATTTTAAACGACACTGGAATCCATTCCGAAGGCAAAATGAAGTTTAGAAGATTTATTGTCGAGAAAGTAGATGAATTGAAGCTAACTATGTCTTTGGAAGGTTTGGCTATTTACATCAAGCTTATTTTCTCTGAAGGAGATATTTATAGAAACCTTGAAACCATTCAAGAAGTTAGAATGAAGAATTTACATTGGGTTAACCAAAATCCATTTGATAGATCTAATATAACATACTTAACCAAAGTATTAAAAGGTGAGGATGTCATCAGCACTAAAGACCAATCTACTGGAAATAACAATAAGGGCTTTTGGACCCCTAGATTACATTTTGCTTATTCAATAGTCATCAATCAATTGAACAAAAACCATGCTAATGATTTCTCCATAAAGTCTATCAAAAAAGCAAAAAAAAGCAGTTCTGAAGATACCAATAAAAACAATCTATTCACAATTAACGATTTCATGAACAAGATTATTGATGAGACTTTCTTTTCCGAAAAGGCTTCTACAGAAAGAAAATATCTTGGTTTTGAAATGATCAAAAGTTTATTTGCCACTGATTTTAAGTTTATCACCAAGTTATTTGGTTTGAAAAACTTCTCAAGAGTATTGATAAATCAAGTTTCCAAAACAGATAGAATGTTACACAGTCAAGCCACTTCTGTTTTAAAGGTCATAAGTGATTACTTTGAAAAGAACTCTACTGAAATTTCTGAGTTCTTAATTCAAATCTGGCAGTTAGACACCGACAATGAAACTTTTGTCAATTTTGATACATTAACAAAATCTAAGCTATGCAGTACTTTGTTGGCTACAAAGTTGATAAGTGATGATGAAAAAATGGAATTTTCTAAAAGGTTAGCTAATATATGTCAACAGATTGCTGACGAATCATTGACCGAAGGCAGTTTAAAGAAATATAAGTTTTGTATAGATCAACTACTTCATTTTTTGAAGTCTCATAAAGAAAGTATTTCTGTTGATGACCCAAAAAACTGGGCATTATATTCTATCAAAAAACTTTGTGATTTAGCCTTTTTTAAAACCATAAAGGAAAATGAGCAATCTGATGAAGAGTTTGAATATGATGAAGAGGATTTAAACAATTTACATGTTATTGCTAATGATAGACTCCACTCTGTTATTAATGAATTACTTGTTGGTAATGATAGCCATATCATGAACTATGTTTTGCAATATATTATACAGACCGAAAACTCCAAAAAGTTATTGTTTAAGCTGGATGAACAACTTTCTACAATCAAGCTGGAAGCTGTTAGTGTGTTAGTTGATATCAAGAACACTATTGATGAAGGTGTTTCTGAAGTAAATCTATTAAAAAGCTTAAAGACTTTGGTAGAATTGGTTATTCTTAGAGTTTATGGTGGTAGTGCTGACTGTTTACAAATTTTAGATGATTTATTGATTTTCTATCAAAAGAAAATCATTGAAAAGGAAGAAGGTATATGGACTGGTTTATCTGAGATTTATTTGGCTTTACTGTCTGATTCTCAAAGTTTTTCAAAGAAATCAATATTTGCTTCTTTCAAAAACATTATGGAAGTATTTCAAAATGAAAACTTGGAAAGCTATGATGAGTTTTTAAAAACATTTGTAGATGTTTTAGCGGCCAGAGAAAACAAAAGTGGATTTGACAAGTTATTTGGCGATGATTTCGAAGCCGTTGCTGAAGAAGATGAGAAAGACGAAAGCAACAAAGAAGTTGTTAGCGAAGAAGATGATGAAAAAGAAGAAGAAGAAGAAAATAGCTCTGAAAGTGACAATTCTGATGACGATATCGACCTAGATGATATCTCTGATATTGAATTTGAGGGTGCTAGTGATTCTGATGGTGATAAAGTTACCAAGATAGAATTGGAAACATCAAATGCCTTGGCCAAAGCTTTGAACCTACCCGCCAATGTCATTGATGAAAACGGAAATGTGAATCATGATGCCTTATTAGAAGAAAATGACGACTCGTCTATACAATCTGAAAACAGTGACGAAGAAGAAGAAATGTTAGATGATGAACAAATGTTCCAATTAGACTCAACCTTATCAAATATCTTTAAACACAGAAAAGAAGCTTTATCAAGTGTTAACACAGGAAACAAAAGAAAAGAAGAAGTGCAAAATGCAAGAGAAACTGTTGTTGCTATCAAAACTAAAGTTATTGACTTGATAGAAATTGCAGTCAAAGTGAATGAGTCTTTATTAGAAAATACTGAAGGTGTATCTGATGACGCTGTTATCAATAGCATCAACAAGATTGTTTACTTTACTATACCATTGATAAGCTGCATAAGAACAACAACAAGCAAGCAACTTGCAGATAAGGCTGCCAAGTTAATTAAATCAAAGTTAACCAAAGTAAAAGTTAATGGAGTTAACGACAATAGCGTTTTTGCCAAGCACTTATCTACTAAGTTTTCTGAGCTTAATCAAGAATTGTTAAACGAAAAACCGGGTCTTTACTCCAAGCTGTTTTATACTTCAGCTTCAAACATTTCCCTGTTTTACGCTAAACTAATATGGAACTTTGGAAGTGTTGAAAACAAATTCAATTATTTGATGATTCAAGAAGCCTACACTAAGCTTATGGAAGAATGGATAATTACCCCAACTAGTAAATTACCACAATCTTATTTCTTAGATTTAATTAATTGGGTAAACAATAAGAGACAAAGCTACTTAGAAGCTGAAAAGCTATAAATAAGGGGGTTTTGTACATAGCATCAAAAACAAAAGTGTATAAAGTAAGAGGCTTTTACATCAAATTTATATATATATATAAAAAAGGAAGAAATTAATTTTTGGAGTACTTTTTGATATATATAAACGAAATCCGAGAATTCACTTCAAACGAAAGGGATTCTATCAAGGATCAAAATTAAAGTTTAATTTATACTGTGCTAAATTGCGTGTGTGTGTGTGTGTGTTTTTTAATGAAAGAAATAATGGTAGGTATTAAATTAAAGATGTTTGGGTTTTATATAAACGATGGGTAAATACGGGGTAAATTTAATCAATTCTGTTTAAGCTCTCGTACTGTGTTATAAACATATATATAAGAAAGAAACAGTTCATAACATATGTGAAAAAAAAAAAAAACAAAACTAAACATTTACAAAATATATTACCAACATTAACACAATATGGCTACTAGAAATTTAAGTGAGATAGAACGATGGTTTGCTGAAGAAACTTTTCAATCAAAAAGAAACGGAATTATATCCGCAAGCGTATACACTTGCAATGAAGAAGAAGAAATGTTGAAGGATGATACTGCAACATTGACATCTGTAAAGAGTGTACGTTTGGCAGGAGGAGAGAAGTGTACTCTCATTAAACTAGCATTAAAGTATTTAATTCAAGAAAATGTCATTTTGCAATTAACTTTAAACTCAGATGCTAAATTACAATCATTAGAAAAGATTCAAACAGATGATGTGTTAACCAAACTTGATTTTCCTTCTTTAGTTGATGAGAAAATTGAATGTTATCATTCATTACCACTGCCTTTGCTCAAAGAAATTTTCAACAACGAGCCATTTTTGATCAATAAGCCCTTATGGAGGCTTTATTTAATCGACGAAAATATGCTTATCTTTCACGGAAACGAGACCATATTTGATGCATTTTCTATGATGAACGTTCAAAGGGCTATGCAAAAAGCCATCAGCAAGGCAAAGTATGATTTGATTAATAATTCTGAAAGCACAAAAGAAATCACTACATTATTTGTTAACAAAAATTACAAAGATACTAAGTTACCAAACTCAGTTTACGGCAGCAATAAGTTGTTTATACCGAGTATTGGAAAGGATATTTTAAACTCACAAGCTCAATTTTTCTTCAAGAAAATTTATACAGATGGTATCAAAAAATCATTCGATTTACTAAGAGGAAATACATCAACAAACCAACTACACATAGATAGCCTTTATAACCAATACAGCGATCTATGTGGTAATTCAGTATTTGGAAACATGTCCACCTGCAAGTATCAGAAATTGAAAAAATACTTGAAGAAAGAAGACATTAGTTTGAAAAGTTTTATTGCTACATTAGTCATGATGTGTTTAGACGTATCCAAAAGTAACGAAAATTCCAGTATCTTGTTCCAATTTGCTCACAACTTGAGAAGCAAAAGCTCGAGTAGTTTAGATCTTTTGAATTTTAAAAACATACTGGTTAAATGCCCAGTTTCATATGCAACAGACAGAAACTTTTTAAATCATGACTTTTACAATGGCTATGATCCAAAGAATGTCAGATTTCCCTTGGAGGATCCTGATTTTAAGGAAAAACTTTTAGACTTTAATTTTGATCATATTTCTAACTTATTTGAATCCAGCATAAGAACTAGAATTGATGCTTGGAACAGAGGTGGGCTGAATGATGATGATATAAAAAGAATGAAAATGACAGCTTCAAATACATACTCCACAGACAAGGTCATAGAAATAAATGATTTAGCCGATGAAAGCTTAGAAATTCCTGAAGAATCTAATTATATTTTAAAAGATGCCTACTTTGTCAAATCATCAAATCCACATGCATTTTTGACAATTAGCTTAACATCTACTGAAATGAGCGGACTCAACATTTCTATAACCTATCCTGAAGGGTATGACTTGGATGATTTTATAATGAAATTTGAAGAGACTATCGAACTTGCTTGCGGTAATTGAATCAAATATAGAATCAGAATTATTTATTGTATGTTACTATTAGGATCAAACTAGAAAATACTTAAACATTTGTATGCTTTTTTTTTTTTTTTTTTTTTTTCATTTTTTTGTTTGTTTGGTGATAATTTCACCCATTATAAAATTCGATTATTAAAATGCTCGTTTATCGCGATAACCAAGACCATATATTTCCTTTGATAATAATGGCAAGAGGTAATCAAAGAGATCTAGCAAGAGCTAAGAATCTTAAGAAACAACAAGAAAATGCCAAGAGTAAAAAAAAAGAAGGTTCAAAAACACAAAGAATGGAAAGTGATGCTGATGCGATAAGAGCTAAACAACAACGTAAAGCTGAAGAAGCAGCAGCTAAAGCAGCTAAATAAATTAAGTTTTGAAAACAAAGTGTTTGCGATATACAGATTTACTAAGTTCTTAATCATATATATATATAGCTCTTAATTTTCCAAGTCATCAAGACTGATATCTTCCATCCATTCAGGATTTGTTATTTTATCAGTTGGTTTATAGATTTGTGTATAATTTTCTTCTTCAGTAGAGACAGTCAACCATGGTATGCTTGGATGCAAACTGAAATCATTAATGATAGATCTATGGCCACCATGAACAAATAATTTTTCTGGTACACCATCTTCGGCGTCGTCAGGTGTTTGCTCGTTACCAATTTTGTTGATATCCCAGTAAATTAATTTTCGGTCTTCTCCTGATGATACTAATATACCGTCTTGATAATCAGCCCATTGAAGATTAGTAATATTATCTTCATGTCCAGCCATGACATGTAATGGATTTGATTGTTTAAAATATCTAAGATCATACAAAGCTATTAATGAATCTTCACCACCACAAGCCAACAAATTCTCAGAAAACGGCGAAAACGATACGGCATTTAAAACAGAAGTATGCTTTAGTGAATGAACAGTTTCAAATGATCCACCAGTGGTTCTGGTGTCACTCAATAATAAGGTACTGTCATCGGAAACAGAAGCAAAAAGACTTTTCTTTAAAGATGAAAATTCTATACAGTTGACTCCTGCTGTATGTGTAGAGTCTTCAGCAACTTTGTTCATTTTGGTAATATCCCATAAAACTCTTTTACCATCTGAAGCAGCAGAAATCAAAAGACTGGAGTCAAGTTTACTGAAACTTAATCCAAAACCATCATCTTCAGAGTGCACACCTTTTAATTTACCCAAAAACCCTCTTTTTCTGTCAAATACATTAATCTCGGATTTTTCATTTATTGTGGAGACTATTTTCGAATCAAAAGGATTTATTTTAAGCTTATTTATTTCTCCATCATGTTCAATTTTTTTAAATACCTTCAATGCTTGCTTTTCACCAGAAGGGTAATCAATTTTACAAAACTTTAGGTAGTTTTTGTTGACTACATTTGATTCTTTCCCATCTAAATCTGTTAAAGTACCAACCAATAACTCCTGTCTTTCTAAAGATGGATCTGGAGTAGGAAGCCATTCTACAACCATACTTGGCCATCCCAACTTAGTTTCAGATACATAATCGTACATGCTTTCAGAGTTCTTCTTCCATAAGGCATATTCTTCATCCACTGTTTGTGGTTGTTTTTGTTCATTGTCTTCTAATAATGATTCCATTTTGCGTAGTATATACTGTTTGAAAGTAATAAAATCTCTATCGTTTTTTTTTGGTAGTTTAGATCAACACTTTTGCTGATCTAATTAAGCAGAATTCAATTATAAAGTATTTAATTCTTTGCATTATAAAATTCTCGTTTTTTCTTCTTCCTTTATGAGCTTGATGACGGGGGGGTTTACGCGACTGATTTTCGTGTGTGAAAAATCACGTGCGTATTGCTATCAAATTATTAAACTAAACATACTGATAGTATATAAAAACTACTTCTAAAGAATAAGATTTAGGAAATAATAAGAAGAAAAGCATTTAAATCTTCTAAGCTAGAAACAGATATTAATGGTTTTATGTAAACGAAAACAGCAAATGAAAGTTATATTGAAGTTAAAAGAGCCGCAGCATGCCATTTATTATGTTTTTTAATAATAAAAAAAAAATAACATTCATAGAATTCTATAATAGTTTTATATAGGTTGACTATCTTCTCTTGGTAGCACCTGGTTGTTTGACTGAAGTATCTTTTTCTATCACTTCAATTCCAGAAACACCAAACTCTTCTTCAAATTTGTCTTCCATGATTCTGACTTCTTCTCTTCTTTCATACCATCTACTTTCACACATATCAAATGATTTTGTTTTTAATAGCTTGTGATTCAAAGAACTAGATTTAGAATTAATGATCCATTGTAAAAATTCAGCACCAGTTCTTAAATAGAAAGCACGCAAGTTTTCAAATGGTTTAGGATGAGGTAACCATGGTCTTTCATCAGGGAATTCATATTCCTCATCGGCTTCTTCTTCAGCGTCTGCATCATCAACAGCTTCAAGTTTACCATCTAATATTTCATCTTTATCATCATCGTCTTCGTCGTCTTCATCTTCATATTCAAAGTCATCATCACTATCTTCAATACCATCTCTTTCAGCCTTTATAACAGCATCTAAATCTTCCCAGTAAGTCTTGACACAATCCAACTTATTTAAATCGACACTGTAGAAAGAATCAATGGAAAATTCCTTATCACCTAATTCCCAAAGACCAGAATATATGTATAGGTTGTCACCTAAAACAGCAGTTGATGAGTTGTATCTGGCGTGAGGCAAGCTCATAGTTTCTTTTGGTTCAAACTTCTTTACTGATTCCTTATCTAAAGATTCGTCTTCTTCTTCGTCATCAGATTCATCTTCTTCATCGGAATCTAATGTCATTTTGTTGATTTTATCATTTAAACTTTCAGAGTCATCATCATCTTCAACTGATATATTGTTCTTTTGCAAAATAGAATTTAATATGTTTTCTAGCTCCAAATTTCTTTCTTTGCTTGATTTGACTTTTTCAGTCTTATTTTTACCATAACCAGTATCGCTGTTAGATTTATTTTTGTTTTTCTTCAGCTTCAAGTTATACCATCTATTAATATCTTGGGAGTAAACAAACAAGTCATTGTAAAATTCTGATTCTAAAGACTCTTCTGTTTCTTCGAAATCAAATACACCTCCAAAAAGAACACCTCTACCTTTATGAGAAACCCAAGAAGCACCACATCTAGCTGGAGGTTGAACACCCTGTTTTCTTTTCTTTTCCCATCTCACCTTATTCAGATCATTAGAAGAAAAGTTTTTCAAAACCCATAAATCATTTAATATTTTACCTTTACTGATGTTCTTTTTAGTAGTTTTTACCTTTGTATAACCACCATATAAAACAATACCATCGTCAAATGGAATTAAAGAACAACCAGATCTAGGTTCTGGAATTTGAGAGTTTTTTGGATATTCAATTTCTTTCCAAGTTCTTTCTAGCATATCAAAAGCCCAGCAGTCTTGTAAGTAAACGGTTTCGATACCAGTATCTTTAAATCCACCAAACATTATAGCATAGTTTTTCCAGTATGTCATTTTAGCACCGGATCTACCTTGTGGGGTTTTCATAGATTTAGGGAAATCAAGCTTCTCCCATTCTTTGGTGTTACAATCCAAAACCCAACAATCTTTGTAATGGTAAAATTGCTGCTGTTTAGGAGATGAGAACTCACCACCAAATAGCAAACATTGGTTATAATTAGGATGGTAAACCATTGCAGCAGAGGATCTGTTATTTGGAGAATTTTGAGATAAATATTGTCTCCATAAGTTCTTTTTTGGGTTATACACCAATAAGTCATTGTAAAAATGCAATTTTTCGTCTATAAGAGCTTCACCACCGAAAATGAGTACTTCTTGTTGAGAAGCAACCATACACCCATTGTTTCTGTGCTTAGGTTTACTGATGTAACTAGTTTCAATCTTCAAGTATTGTTGTTGTTCGTTCTTAAAATTTTGTAAAATTGTGTCTAAATCTTCGTCTTCACTATCAGAGTCATCATTGAATTTCTTACTTAACTTTTGTTCTTTGTTACTACCTTTTTTGCTTTGCTTTTCTTGCTTCAACAAAGCTCTAGCCTTTTTGGCTTCTTTATCTTTTTTTGAAACTTTTTTTGCCATTTTTGGTAATTAATGGTTACTGGACGTACGGTTTTTTATCGTTCATGTATTATTTCATTTAGCACTCTAATTAATTTAATTGTTATAACATCGACATTATATTCTCAGAGATTATGAAAAAAAGAAAAAGCAAAAAAAAAAAGGCGAAAAAAAACAGACGGTTTCCTAATTAGGCAAAAGTAAATCCGTAGGCATGATATGCGTTTAAAAAAGTTTATAAATAATATTATCGGATATAATGTATAAATGGTACGCCAGTCAGTTTCTTCTAAAAAAAAAAAAATTAAACAAGAAAAATTTTCTTTTTCTGCCGTTGTTTTTCCACCGAAAACTAACTAGAAAAATTTTCATTTACATATTGTAATTCACATATGGTTAATAGGAGAAAAAAGAGACTTGTTTAGTATTTAATTGTTAATAAAACAAGATAACTAAGATAATAACCAAGATTAATATCCTTATCTTTAACATAACATATATAATACAATAATGACTGCTTACTGGAGATCCGTTGGTTACACCTACAACAAATTTGTTGCTACTCAAGCTGCTGTATTAAGAAATGCTTTAAAAAGTAACTTACAAACCAACAAGGTTTTAGAAAGATCTAAGACTGATGTTAAGATTATCAGATTTGAAAACGGTAAGGCTACTGAACCAGTTCCTTTAAACAAATAAGCTATAAAAAGAAAACGAAGATGAATAACAAAATATAACAAGGCATTTTGTTTTTTTTTTTAAAAAAAAAAATAAATAAATCAGATGAAGTCCAAGATATCAAGTGTGGTTCAATGATTATAAACCAAAAGAAAAAAAAAAACCTTTATTTATCTGAATTGATAATAGTTTTTGTTTTTAGATGAACCATTTCTGATAACTTTTCAAACATTTATTTGTTGTAAATATTCTAATGATAATGAAATAGGAGTAAATAAACTTTAGAATTATAAGAATCCTGTTTTTTTTTTTTCCTTATTCTTTTAAAATCATGAGGTTCTCATGACCCATTTACATAAAAGATGAAAGTATATATCCTATGTTTTAATTAAATATGAAATATGAATATAATTAAAGGGTTGATTTTGATATAAGGGAATATCCAACTGTAGATGCATTATCGCACAATGCCCGTTTAAAAGACATATGTTTAATCGTATGAACACAGCATTTTAAAAAACTAGTATCTTTACAATAAGTTTGTTTCGTTATTCTTTAATGAAATGGTTAGGTCATAACACGGACTTAACATGCCGTCACGTTTATTTTTGCCAACCCTTAAGCCTTAGAAAGCCACCAGGCCGAATAATGGATTAGACTCATTCATTTTTCCAAAAAAAAACATAAAAATTTTTTTTATATTTTAAAATGAATATTTTTCTCTTAATCAAAGATGCACCAATAAACCAAACACTACAAGATTTCATCTTGGTATAAAACTGTGAATAAATCACCAAACAAAGCTTATTTTTGAATTGGTCTTAATTAGTTCAACGAACTTTTTTTTTTTTTTTTTTGAATTTAGTCAAGAACAAAAACGTATTGAAACTTACAACCATATAACTTTAAAGGAACATAAACTAATAACATAAAACCAAAAAAAAAAAATAAAATGCTTTTTACAAGAGTGCATAGTAGGTATCTGATACCTTGGAAAAACATTAATATTAAGCCAATACAGAATGATTTATTAACAAGGAAATTTTTTTCAGTTGGTACATCTAGGTTTATTACCAAACCGACAATAGACATTTATAAAACCCCATCAATAAAGACAAATATATTCAATCACCAAACAAGACTGTCATTTTCCCAATCTTTTAAAAAAAGTCAAAAAGATGAGAAAAAGAAGATTGAAAACGAAGAAAATGAACCTGATCAACAATGGTTTAATATATTCAAAAGAAATAAAAATAAAAACGGAAATAAACAATCTTTCAATTTCGAAGATTATATGAAATTAATACAATTTATAAAACGAGAAAAAAAACTATTACTGACAGTAATACTGTTTACTTTGATAGCAAGTTGTGGATTTGCCATGCAACCTAAAATAACAGGTATTGTTCTAGATAGTATCAAAAATTCAATGGACAACGACATTTCATTTTCAGATACAACTGTAATGGGGTATAGCATAGGAACATTTTCAGCTGGATTTGCTGTGCTGATGCTTGTATGCTTTGCTTCGTATTGGACCAGATCATACCTGGGGCAAATTTTGGGTGAAAAAGTTACTTTAAAAATTAGATCCAAGTTGATGAAATCATTAATGTACAAAGACACCATGAAGTTTTATGATGTTAACAAAACAGGTGATTTACTTTCAAGATTATCAGCTGATTGTCAACAAGTAAGTAGTGGTATTTCCCAGAGTATAACTGAAGTACTAAGATCCACAATGCTTTATGGTATTTCTGTTGCTATGATGGCATCTATAAGTCCTATAATGACCATTCCTGTGCTAATATGGTCTGGTATTTACTTTTTTTTGGTCAGAAATTACGGTGCTCAACAAGTAAAGGTTTCTAAATCTTGGTCAGAAAAACTTGGTGGACTAGGTAAAATTTCTCAAGAACAATTAGATTCCATCAAGAACATCAAAGTTAATAACAGTGAAAGAAAAGAATTAACAAGATATCATGGTGGATTGAAAGATTTATTCAAGGTTATTAAAACCAGATCTTTACTTGAAACTAATTTTAGTGTTATAACTTACCTAGGTATGGACACACTTGTCATCGTCTCCTTATTCTGGGGAGCTTACTCTATTTTATCTGGCGGTAGCATGACTATTGGTAATTTAACTGCGTTCTTAATGTATATTGAATACTGCAGTGTTACAGTTCAGTATTTAGGTGGTGCTTTTTCTTCCATAAGTAAGTCTGTAGGTAGTGGTAAGAGATTATTTGAAATCTTAGATGACGACAAGGTTCATTCTCCATATAAAGATTTACAAAACGGAAAACTCAAGAAATTTTCTGCCAACAAAGTAGCCAATACAATAGGAACAGGTTTCCCAGTTGAATTTAAGAATGTTGATTTTGCTTATCCACTGAGACCAGACAACTTCATCTTTAAGAACTTAAATTTTAAGGTACAAGAAGGTTCATCCGTTTGTATTGTAGGTCCAAGTGGTAAAGGTAAATCTACTATAGCTTCTTTACTATTGAAGTATTACCCAGTCAACAATGGGTCTATTTTTGTTAACGATCAAAGCATTTCATCAATAAGCTCTTCTTCTTTGAGAAAAGAAATTGCTGTAGTTCAACAAGTCCCATCTTTGATTACTGGTACTATCAAAGATAACATTTTGTATGGATTAACAGATAAAGAAGCAAAGCTTGTAACACAAAAAGAAATAGAAGAAGTTTGTAAGCAAGCCAATTGTCACACTTTTATATCCCAATTACCAAATGGATACAACGAAAAAATTTCAGGTGGATCATCAGATAGTAATTCTTTAAGTGGAGGTCAATCCCAAAGAATATGTATAGCAAGAGCGCTGATGAAAAAACCAAAGCTTTTGGTTCTTGACGAAGCTACATCTGCTTTAGATGTGAAAAGTGAAAAATTGGTTAATGATGCCTTGATAGGATTGGTCAAAAGAAGAGAGTGTACAATTATATCCATTGCTCATAGACTATCAACAATTCAAAGTTCGGAAAATGTTATTGTTCTTAATGATAAAGGGTATGTTGAAGAAGTTGGTCCATTTTGGGAGTTATACAGTGATGACTACAGTGCACTAAGTAAGCTCTTAAGAGAAGATATTATGGCCAAGAATCAAGAGAAGAAAAACATCGAAGAAGACGATGAAATTATCAAGAAAAATGAAGATGGTATCAATGTTGAAACCAATGAATCAGTGCCTCCAGCAGTATAATCACTCTGCTAATCAACTTTATTTCCTGTATATATAATTATTATAAAGCAATGATCCAATATATTAAAGATTGACATAATGTAATCAGAATTCTGGGAGATTGTTTTTTTCACCCCGCTTTAAATTACAAAACGTTAAGTTCACGTTTCATTTAAAAAAAGAGAAAAAATACATTAAAAAATTATTGATTTCAATTATACAAATGATACAACTGAAAAGAAACCAAGCGTATTTTTCTACAGTTTCAGCCAATACAAATCGAGTTCTTATTATATTGTTCTTCATATATTAAAAACGAAAAAAAACATGAATATCAAATTCTTGAATGTGGTTAACATCACATATCCTATGCTTGAAAACACTGGCAACCATATCAATATTGATAGCAACATCGTTGAGGTTTTGAATTTTTTAAAAGAAATGAATGAAACCTCATTTCAAAAAAGCATTGAGTTTTTTGATGAACATAAAGAACAAATGTTATGTTTTATTCAAAATATGTCCTTACTTACAACAAAAAGTGAGATGACTACCGATAGTAAGTTATTTCAGAATTTTAAAGAACAGTATGACATATTTTTGAAAACTAAACATATGATTAGCGAATTCAAAGAAATTTATGATAGTTTAATACCTAGTATAAAGACAGAACTGGTATCTGAAAGTAAGGAGCTGAATAAGTTAGTTGCATTTAGTTCTATTGATTTATCACAGAAGAGTTATTACAAAAATGAACACAACATAGACAGCTTGCTCGAACTTTCAAAAAAAGGTGGTAATTTCTTGTTCTTCAACAGAGCAGGTAGAAATAGTACAATAAGTGAAAAGAGACTTTCTTCTTTAAGCACAGATGGGAAATCCATTTTGAAGGAAAAAAGAAATAGCATGCCTTTATTTTTAAATGATAGGGATATGATGATTTTTGATGACTTCTTAGAAATAGAAAAATTGAATGATGCTTTGTTTAAAGCTTTAAGAGAGCTATTAAGTGAGAAAATTGATTTGTTTAATAACAAATACAACACTAATAGTGAAATTTTTGTACAAATGATCACAATGATCAAGACTAAATATATTGAACTAGATTTGATGTTTGAACAGCTGTCGTCAAATTTGAAAAAATTTGAGATGAAAATCACTGTTGAAAATTGGTACTCTGCATTATCTGAAATGTTTGAAAACTGCATGGAATATATTGAAAATGAGTTTAACAAGTATGACAAATTAAATGATTCAGAACTTCCGGAGAAAGTGATGATCATTAATAAACACATATCACTGTATAATAACCTGCTAGACATTTCCTGGAATGATCATTTATATGATAAAGTAAAAGTCTTGAAAAATGCTTTACAAATTGCATGGTCCAAAGCCAAAAACAAACATAACATTGTTGACAAGCCGTACATCTTGCATATGGACAAGCTGGAACAAAACATTTCAAAAGGTGAAGGAAGACCGAAAGCTGTTGTTGTTGCAAACAATGATGCCAAAGATACTAAATCTCGCATACCAAAAGAAAACTTATCGAGAGCAGAAAAAAGAAAAAGTTTTGGAGCTGCTTTATTTCAAAGAATGAATCTTAGAGCCTCATTCATTGAGGAGTTTGATGGGTTGGATATTAATGAGACATCGGAGCCTTATGAAGTAGAAGCTAAGACGTGTGAAATTGATGAAGTTGAAGAACTATCTTTTGATACACCCCAAAACATCTTACAACCAAAGGTTCTTGATTTATTGTCACCTTTTGATCAAACAGCTGAACAATTAGACTTTTCAATTCATAATATTAGCATTGATTCGTTCAATGAATTTGGAGATTCAACGTTAAATGACATATCAACTTTAGGTACAAATATTAACCCTCTTGTGGTGAAATCCGAAACTGTTTTTGCAATATCAAACAAGGAAACTAAAATACCTGTTCGTGATCTTACTGTATTACAAAATAAAGACAATTATGACATAGACCTGTCCCATATCCAATTAAAAAATCTGGAAAAATCTCTAGATAAAAAAAGAGCTGGTTTCATTTGCAGCCTAGTTAAAACATACTGCAACGAAGGTATAAAAGTAAAAAATAAATTTATCAACTGTAAACCTATTAATATGTAACATTTATAAACTTTTTTTTTTTTTAATTAAAACAACTTATAGTGAAGTCCAATTGCAAATTAGTTTAGACTACAATTATATTCAATAAAATAATAGTTTAGCACGTGACCTATAACTTTAATTTAGTCAATAAAGGCTGACCAAAAAAAAAAAAAAGTTTTTAAAACAAGAATATACATATATATGTATATAATAAGTTATATATTGCATATATATTAAACCCCCAAATACAAAGATCGTTTTGAGTTTAGTAAAAGATTTTTGGGGTTTATAAGATGCTTGTAAAACATATAAAAAAAACATGAATGAACAAGAAAATAATCAAAGAAGGTTAGAAAAAAGATCTTTTTCATTTAATTCTTCTATTTCTTCTCACTTATCAGATAGAAGTAGAAGAAGTAGCATTGCAAACAGTTTGAAGTCAAAAGCAAAAGTCTTCAACCGAACATTGAGTTTTTTTGGTAAAAATAAATTAAATAATGATTCTTTTGAAGATGAATTGGATATCAACATTGATGACACTCAAGCAAAAAGTACAAATAGCTCAAACCTTACATCGAACAATACCGATTTTCTCATTCAACCAGAACTTAGCAACCTGTCGCTATCATCTTCTGTTGAGGACAGAATATCTTGGAATAAAATTAACTCGTATCCTTCCACGCTTTTTAATAACCCATCTCCGATAAGTAAAACGGATAGCATTAATCAACCTAACACAAATTTATTTTCTGAAGAAATTTTGAGTGAATCTGTTCTTCAGTATATAAACGACCTTAAACAAACAGGCATAATATTGTACAAAGTATCCAGAAAGAAAAGAATTGCATACAACTTCAAAATTGTAGGCAATCAATTGATTAATTGGAAAGATAAATATATTGATATAAGTTGGATACGAGATGTTCGTGTGTTTGATGAAGCTAGGAATTATAGAGAGCAATTTAATATACCTTTTGAGCAAGGAAAGTATTGGATTACAATCATATATCAAATTCCTACTAATAAATTGAAAGCTTTACATTGTTACTCGTCAACAAAATTGGAATTAATAAAGTTTTATCAATCAATTTTGTCTTTGATGAATAGAAAGCACAAAGCATTGGAAATTTTACTTGTACCTAGTGTAGATGAATTCACAAATTTTCATTGGCAGAAAATAAGCAACAGTGAGAATCTAACCAAAAAAGGATTAGATCTGGAAGATGTCAGTGCCATTTGTGACAAGTATGATATGTTTTGTTCTTCTAAATACATAAAACAGTTATTTAAGGAAAGTGATCTGGATAAAGATGGTGTTTTAAATTATTTAGAGTTTTATCAATTTGTAAAGCTTTTGAAAAATAGAAAAGATATTGAAAGCATTTTTGATAAAATAAAATGTGATAGTAGTTTGAAAGACATGTCTTTAGCAAAGTTTGAACGTTTTATGAAGGAAATACAAAACTCTACGGATTCAGAATATGATGAAATAATCAACAAGTTTAATATTAAAAAAACTGTTGATATTTCAACATTTAGAAATATTTTAGAAGCTGAAAAAACCTTCAATGATACCAACTCCAAAGAAGGCTATTATGACCACCCTATAACGAGTTATTTTATATCTTCTTCGCATAATACATATTTAAGAGGTGCACAAATAGCTGATGAATCAACTATTGAATCATATATTGAAGTTTTACAGAAAGGGTGCAGATGTGTAGAAGTTGATGTTTGGGATGGAGAAAATGGGCCTGTTGTTTCTCATGGTATGTTAACAAGCTCTATTTCTTTGAAAAATGTTTTGGAAGTTATAAAGAAATATGCTTTTATAACCACATCTTTTCCGTTGATTGTATCTTTTGAAGTGCACTGTAAGCCAGAGAATCAATATATTATGATATATTTGATCAATGAATACTTTAATGGGTTTTTGTATAAAAATTTAAAGGATCAAAGCAAAGTTCCATCTCCCAATGATTTGAAAGGTAATATTCTAATCAAATTTACTAAAAGAGGTAAAATCTACAAGGAACAAACAGATCAAACTGAAGATGATGAAGCATTTAGTTCAGATGATGATTTTTCTGGCATAGACATGTCTCGACAAGATTCAGGTATCAAGTTTAATATTGCTCAAAGATACAAGAAGAAAGTCGATATACTCCCTGAACTTTTAGAACTTGGTGCTATACACGGAATAAAATACAATAATTTTCAATGGCCGGAGAGCAAGAAGATAGAACATTCGTTTTCCTTTAGTGAAAACAGATTTAACAAGATGGTGGAGAATTTTATTACAAAGCTATTTATGGACAAACACAACAGAAGGTATTTCATGAGAATATATCCACATGCATTGAGGTACAAATCTAGTAACTTCAACAACATAATTGATTTTTGGGAGCTAGGGGCGCAAATGGTTGCGACTAACTGGCAAACAAATGATTTGGGGCAATGTTTGAATTTGGCGATGTTTGAGCAACCTTATGTTAATGATAAATCATTTGAATGGAGTTCAGGGTATGTTTTAAAGCCAGATTACTTATTGCCAAAGATAAAAGTAAAAGAAATGAGGTTGTTTTACAAACAATTAAACGAAACTATGGTTTCAGTGAAGTATAATATTGATGTTTTGAGCTGTTATATTTTAAAAAGACCTTTGATTCACGCATCACTAGGTAATACAACAGAAGCAAGTAATGAAAAGGGAACGACAAATCCTTCTAGTTCAGTCAACAATTCGGATGTTGAAGTCACTCTGGAGTTTGAATTATTCACCAACAAGAAAAATGAGAAGACTTTAGTAGAATCTTTTCAAATTTTTAATGCCTTCAAAATAGAGAAGCTGAAAGGTCAGACTTTGTTTTTTAAAGATAATGGTTCCAATCCTATTTGGAATACAAAACTTACATTCGAAACCAAGTATCCTTATTTTACTTTTTTGCACTTCAAAGTACGAACAAAAGATCATACTTGCTTAGGGGAAGTATATGTTAAGTTATCAGACATAAAACCTGGATATAGGCATTTAAACTTGAAAAGTAGCAAAACAGGTGAATCTATTCCGTTTTCAAAATTATTTGTTAGTCTATCATGTATATAAAAAAAGAAGAAAGAAAAATAAAAATAAATGTTAACAGATCAATCTTCATAGGTAAGATGCCATTCTGCTTTGTTTCTAGCACAATTAAACTGATCATTTGCATTTGAATGGCTTTCAAAAATGCATTTATCTTCAAAAGTTCTTATAGCCACATATTCTTGGTTTGGCAACAAACAAATACCCATGCCAAATTTTCCTACTACAATATATCTACCATACTCTTCTCCTTTTGAATTAAATCTTTTGAAAACCTTTGAATGAATGGTTTCAGTTTTTTCAATCAAAGGGATTAGTGAGTTGGCTTCTGATTCCAATGGGTTAATGGTGTTCCAGATTTCTTGATAATCTTCAATCTCATTATTTAAGTCTGGATTTGCCATAAAACCTTCTTCTAAACGATGGTGATTAAAATCTAATTGTTCATAATCTTTGGTATTAATAGACTTTTTAAATTCAGGTGTTACTTCGATTTTCTTAAAATGTCCTACATCTTTTCCTGGTTCTTCACCAGCCTTGCAAAAATTATCCAACTTATGAATAAAAGCAATGGAATAGAGGTATCCGTCTTTTTTTTTAATTTCTTCTTCGTGGCCAGCAATAAACCAATTTTTGCTTTCTGTACTCTTATCAAGAACAAGTCTTGTATCAACAAATTCGTTATTTGATGCTGTTAGAACCCAAGTAGAAGTAGGTTCGTTAAAAAGAGGTTCGTGTTTCCATTTGATAAAACTTCTAATTGAAAAAGAAGGGTCTCCCATAGTAAATTTGTTTGGTCCTATTGTGCTGTTGTCTTACAACATTTAGTATGAATTTTCAGTTTAAATAAAAGTTCTTTTTATTTTTGAATCATATATCGTCATTTTTTTTTATGTTTTTATTTGAAAATAAAAAGTTACCGATAACGATTAAGTTCGCTTAAAATCAAAGCCAAAAAAAAAAAAAAAACAAAAATAATTAACAAATATTTTGAAAATCTATATGATCAGTTAAAGCTTTATATATGAAAATTTTACTTTATACATTTAGCTTAAGCTTCAATGACTTCCCAGCCATGAATGAAAGAACCTACAACCAAAGATTCTGGAATTTCACTAGGGAATTGTAATAAACTTTCCCCGAACTTGATTTCGTACTTTTTAAAACGTAAAGTTTCAGAGTCAACAACACATCTGATACAAGAGATACTAGGGTTTTCTTTTTTGTGTAATAAACCTTGAACTATGTTACCAACAATTGTAACAATACCGTAGAATTCCTTAGAATCAATTTTCAAAGTTACTGATCTGGCATTTTCAGCAGTAAAGCCAACTCTGAAGTCATCTTTTGATTGATAAGCTTCAGCATTCAAAGGTTGCCATAATTCAACGAAATCAACACCTTCCTTGTCCAAACCGAATGGATGAACAGTACCAGTTTCTTGAATGTCACCACTTTCCCAGGTCTTCCAAACGGTAGGAACGGCAGCATCTTGCATAGGTAAACCTAAAACTCTGTTAGAATGAATACCAAATGAAAAATCTTGCTTAATTGTAGTTTCATCGATATTGGAAATAGAAACAGTGTTGTTTAAACCACCAAATAAAGATTCAAATGGGAATTTTTCTTGTTCAGCAGTTGGGTTGATAAGTGGTCTTAAAGATAAGTAATGACCTTTGTCAGTTGTGGTTGTTAATGTTCTTGTGTTTTCGTAAGCATCTTCAGGCTTAACTTGCATTAGTTTTCTTTGTAATAAGGAAGGCATTTTTTGTTTACTCTATAAAATTATATTTGGTTCTTCTTGGTTCCTATTAGATCCTATAAAGTATTGAACAGAATGATTGAAAATTGTATATATATATATATATAAGTGGTTTAAAAAATTGTTGATGAAAAATCCCCATGCGTTTTAGAAACATACAAATTCCCCCTAACTTTTTTCTTAAATATTCAATTTCGGTTATTCAACAGTTTTTCAATTACGTAAACACATTAATTAGAGTTTTAAAGTCATGAATCACTCATAAAATTCAGCATCATCAACAGCCATATGAGTTCTGTTATTATCCACACGGATGTCATTCAAAGAATTTAAACCAAACAAGTATCCCAACTCTCTTGAACCCAATGCCGAACCTTCTTTCATAGACTGGGAATCAATGATGGCCCCGGCTAATTCTTTTTTTCTTTGTTGAATATTCAAAATTCTATCCTCAACGGTATTTTCAACCAATAACCTATGAACCTTAACAGGCTTATTTTGAGATATTCTATGAGCCCTACCAATGGCTTGATCTTCAACAGAAGGATTCCAATATGGGTCAATTAAAATAACGTGGTTTGCCATTGTTAAGGTTAAACCAACATTTCCCGCCTTTAAGGAAATTAACATCAATGAACAATCAGGGTCATTTTTAAAAGTATGAATGGCCTCACTTTTTCTATGGACATTCATTGTACCATCAAAATTAACAAATGGCATCTGTAATTCTTTTTTGATGAAAAATGACAGCAGTGTAAAGAATGTCGTAAACGAACAAAAAATCAAAATCTTAGCATCTGGGTCATCGGCTTTGATCTTTTTAATTAAATCTATAGTTTGTTTGATCTTGGCTGTTGTTGGAAGTGTTGAATAATCAATATCTGCTTCTTCTGTTTTCAATTTAACAACATAATCAACAAAGTCATTGTATGCTTTCGATAACTCACTGTGATTTTTCAAGCCCTCATTTTTCATAGCATTGAACAGGGCTGTTGGTATCAGTTCGTCTTCTAAAACTTGACTATCACACTTTGGACACTTGAACATAAGCTCAGCAACAGTAGGATCTACAAGTCTGTATTCTTCATCAACGGTTTCAATACATCTACCACAAATACAATGCCCACATTTAGGAACATACTTGGCTTGCAACAGATGAGTTGTGTCATTAGCTGGAACTTCATTGCACATAGCACATGGCCCACCCATCTCAACAAACTTGTTTGCTTCAACTGTAACATGACCTTTTTGAGCATTAACATCATCAACGTAATGCTTCCATGATTTGGAATAATTAGAATCCGTTAATTTTCTCATTTCACTTTTCAATTCACCAATTTTTACTAATATGAAGTGTATGCAAGCTTGTCTCAATCTCAAAAGCAATGTAAAAATAGGTCTTTGCTTGGCCTCTGGAGAATTTGGATGTCTTATCAAGAGCTGAGCCTCTGCAGCAAGATTTGCTTCTAATTGATCGTAAATTAATCTTTCATCTGCATCCATAACAGAAATAACCTTATGATCATTCAATTCCGGCAAAGTCAACAATGGCTGACCATCAATTTTAGTATCTTTAGTTCTACGTATTGAGATTGTAGATATCAATCCTTGTAAAAGTCTTTCAGCTTCTCTTTTGGATGAGGAATCACTGTTTTTCTTATTCTTTTTCAAATTTAGGTGTCTACCTATTTTTTGATTAAAAATGGTATCTTTCATAAATGGCTTGATTCTTAAAAATTTAATGATTGCAAAAATATCATAAACGTTATTTTGAATAGGAGTACCGGATAAGCACCATCTATATTTAGCTCTTAATAAAGAACAGGATTTAAATTTCCCAGTATCCGAATTCTTTATTTCATGAGATTCATCCAAGATAATCCTATAAAACATCGAGTTTTCTTGGTAAAATGGAGATTGGTATTCATTAGGACGTTTTAAAGATTTTATGAAATTAATAGTAGGCAAGGATGGGAACTTTCTTGATTCTCCTGAAGAATCTAAAAAGCTATTAGTTGCTTTGTCATAATTTGCCGGTAAATGCTTTTTGTATTCATTCCCCAACGTTGAGTAAGACGTTAATACAACATCAAATTTTTGTAAATCAGCAAACGTTTCCGGTTTATTATTTTCATGAAAAGTTGTTATGCTAAATTGATATTCTGCTTTAATCTTTGATTCAATTTCAAATTTCCAATTATGTAACAAAGAAACAGGTGCAATAATAAGAATGGGGAATTTTTCTTTGGTATAAATGTCTCTTTCCTCAGTAATTTTTTGCTTATTAGCAACCATCAAAGCAATCATTTGAATGGTCTTCCCTAACCCCATTTCATCACTCAACAATCCACCTTTTGAATTTGATCTCTCTAATTCTAACAATCTATGCAACCCAATTTTTTGATGTTTCATTAATTGACAATTCATTTCAGAAGGAGTATCAACTTCTAAAGTTTCATTTCTTTTAGTCATACCTTTTACCAAAGAATTAAAATCATCAATATCCGTAGCACTAATAATTTGGCCATTTTGCATTCCATCATAGGGCTGTGTTCCGTGAATATCATTGATGTTGTATCTTTGAGCAATTTCTTGTTGAAATTCAGCATTTTCAGTTTCCAAAAGAGCTTTCTTCATCAAATTCAGTCTTTGAAAATGCAAAGATTTGTTTACTTGTGTAAGCGTTGGCAATGGTGTAAAAGTCAAAAACTTTAAAAACTTTTCTGCTATTCTAATTCTTCCTACAACTTTCAAAGTTTCCGATAAAGCAAGATCAAACTCTGAGATTAAACTTGCAAATCTATTGTATCTATTTTGAAGCTGAACAGATCCAAATGTATTTGTTCTTGGGTTGAAAGAATTGCTAGTTTCCATTAATTGATATTCATTTTCGTAGTATCCTTTTTGCTCACGCAAATTCAAATCAAGAATATGAGTTGCATACGTACATCTGATCAACAAATCTGCAACTACTTTGTAACCTTTATACAATGTTTTGATGTTCTCTGTTGATAAGTCATCCATTGCTTCAACAAGCTTTACAACAAAACGGTTTATGTCTAATAAATGAATCGGGTACTTTTCTTGATCATCAATGACTAAACATCTAGGAACATTAACAGCTTTTCCAACTTTTATTGTGGCATCAATTTTTTCATCTAGCCAACCCGAATATCTATACTTTAAATCTTCAATTGAATACCGCATACCTAATTTGTTGAATGTATTTTGTTCAATTGTTTTTAATACATCATCTGGCAAAAACGGAGATTCTCTTTTTTGAATTCTTGCAAGACCTAGGGTATCATCATTGGATTCATATTCTTTTACGGCCAACATATATTCCCTTTCAACATTATTATCATTTCCTTCAACACTTTTCTCAAGATGCTCAAGCTTATTCTTTTCTTGAATCGCATTCCACTTGTCTTGTTTCTTTAAGTAAACATCCAAACTGTATCCACAAGATTTTATAGATAACGATTGATTAAGAAACTGCTTTTGTGCAGGTGTATTGGCAGAGATAAAATTGGGTAGTTCTGTGATACCTTTGAATACATGTGTTTCAGCAGTACCAAAAAAGTTATCATCGGATTCAATCTGTTCAGTTCCATCGTATAATTTTGGAATTATCCTTTTCATTTTGTTGATTTGTATCTTTAACAAGTTGGAGGCATTTGTCCTTGCGTCTTGCCTCAGAGGAGGTACAGTTTCTTCCTCTTTGTTGAAAAAAGTACCCAATTTTTTTATAGTATTTTCATGGACCTGAACAAGATCTTTTGTGACTTGATTTGCCCGTAGTTTAAAAGATCGCTCATTTTGCTCTATAATTTTGACAATTTGCTGCTGTTTAGCAAAAAGCTGATTAACAGCAAAGGTATCATTGGCAAGTTGTTTTTTATTTAACTTATTTTTTAAAACAATCAGTACATTGCTCAGCTTTGATTGTATATCTCGAAAAGAGTTATTTAGCTTTCTTGTGGCAATAATTGACTGTTCAAAATTTGATCTTGCTTCTTGAATATTCTTAGACTGTGTAATTAACATAATTCCTCTATCACGTTCTTCTGAAAAAAATTCCAAAAGTTGATTCATTGCTGCATCATTAGAGCTAAATTTTGGAGTATCAGAGTTAAAAGCGCTGTTTTTGTTTACAGATTCATCTTGTGAATCAATAACTATGGTGTTTCGTTCATTTTTGTTGACATTATCTTTGACATCTTCTTCAACATCCATAAAATGTTCATCATCTCCAACCCCTGTAGTTTTTATAACATTATTGGGTAGTTGGCTTTGAAAAGTGGGCGTGATAGGTGTTGTTGTTTCAGAACCTTTAGGTTTTTTGAATTCATTATTCAGCAATTCTTTATCATCAATGAAAACACCGTCTGAATTTGATACAGCTAAAATTTCAAAGTCACTATCAGAATCACTCATAGATTAGTATTAAACAATGTGTACACGTTTTCTATTTGGGTAATAAAGATTAATATTATCATATAGTTAAAGACAAAGATCAATTTTCATAGATTGTTAATATTTGTTCCTATTTTTTTTTTTTTTACAAGAATTGAAAATCCAAGTTGTCTCCGAAGCAAGAGCCTGAATTTTTGGTGACTTTTATCTTGGCAGCTTGTGTTTCGCGTTCAGGCACGTGACACTACCAAAAAATTAAAAAAAAATAATAATAATGCATATATTGGAAGACGAATGCTTCTTTTATTGAACAATTACGTTATGTGTATATATACTTTATACCAGCTTCATTACTCCTTCTTCCATGTTTTAAATTGCATGTGATACCCTGTAAATGATTGTACTCTATTGGCATTTTCCGTTTCATTTTCTTGAAACTTATCTGTGAGACTTTCTTTCCAAGCAAACTTGGAGTTATCTGGGGAAATAGAAATATCGTCTATACTGGGAGTTTCTTTTATACTGGGAGTTTCAGTTTTGTTTTGTTCTATATCTTGAGGAAGTTGTTCTATTTGTGGTGTGTCAGTCATGTTGTGCAGGTACTGTTGCAAAGCTTTATTGGGGGTGTTATAAACTGGAAAATAAATATACAAAAAACGAAAAATATGGGTTCTTAATCTTAGGTTTATACGTAAAAATATTGGTGTCGGAGTTAAGCCTTTTGGTTTATATGTAAAAATATATGCATCGGAGTTAAGCCTTCTCAGCACATATGACATTGAAATCATCTGAAAAGCTCTTCAAACTCAACCGAACACATTTCCATTCAAAAGAAGAAGAAGAAAATTACGTTAAAAATATCAACAAAACAAAAAAATTTGGTCGTTGCATTTCGAATATTAAGCATTAAAAAAAACACACACATTCAATAACGGTCAATCTTTGACTCTTTTAAAACTTTCAATCGTGTCCCATAAGATCATTTGTCCTTACTGAGTGAAAAATACAAGCTAATGGTTATTTCCCGGTGATAAATAACGATGCCCTGATTAGGGAGCGAAACATGGGAAAATTTTTACCACCTTTTTTTTTTTGGCTGGGTTGAGAATTAATATTGTAAGCTTATAAAGGATTTCAAAGGGGGAATATTCCCCCCTTTGAAAAGTCAAGCAACATAACTAAATGTAGTATATATTGGTATGTTTTTTTTTTTCCTTTCTTTTTTTTTTTTAAATAAATCTTAAACTCATATGAACCAGGAAACCGAACATTACATTGCCCGCAATGAATCACAATCATAGTAGCACATACCACAAATTGTACAACTCGTTACAAGATAGCAGTAGTTCATATTCACTGCAGAACAACAGTAATGTGTCATTAGACAATAATGTTTCACCAAACAATAATCTGAACTCGGATTCTAGACACTCCTCAATTGTCGAGCTATTATCCTTACCTTCATCATCAAATATCAATCCATTAGACAAAATAAGCAATGATACCAAGGAAATCAACAAGTTAACCGAGCAATTTGGTTCCCAGCTAGAGGTAACGCCATCAAATGGATCATCAACATCTTCGTCCTCACAAACTTCAATCAGATCTTTGAGTGTTAATTCAAATAACAATTACATTCAACAATCTCCACACCAGCAACATTACAGCAATGTTTTATTGAACAAGCAATTGTCGGATCATAATTCAATTCCACTATTACATCATCTTACTCCAAATCCGCCATCTTTATTATCCAAAAGCAGATCACAATCGTATAGTAATTCCCAGCAATCCAAGAGTATACTTAATGGAGGACCAGAGTTGTCAGTTGAAAGTTTTGAAATGCACCAGTCAACCTCATCTTTGTTCAAATCTCAAAAGAGAGAGAAATTGATATTAAAGTCTCACAAACAAGAATGGTCAAAGATAAAGATTTCGGATTTAATTCAAGAAGAGAACTTGCATTTTATTGAGGAGGATATCACTGTTGAAAATGCGTTTTACAAATTATTGGAATACAACTTAACTTCGTTGCCTGTTATAACTGAAAGTAAAAATATGAATGATTGTTTGACTTTTGATTACAATGACTTGAATGCTTATATGCTTCTGTCTTTAAATAAGATCAAGATCAACAAGAAAGACAATGAATCCATTCAGCAATCGATATCCAAAAACGCAGCTAGTGGAAAGCCTGTAAAGGTTGGTGATATAATCAAGTTTGTACCAAAGACTCCATTTTTGAAGTTCAGTGAAACAGAATCTTTAAGTAAAATTTTACAAATTTTAGGTAATGGGGTGCATAGGGTTGCTATAACCGATGATAGCACAGGAACAGATACTAAGATCAAAGGGATTTTGTCACAAAGAAGATTGTTGAAATATTTATGGGATAATGCCAATAAATTTGAAAATTTTGAAGAGCTATCTAAATTCCAATTGAAAGACTTGAAAATTGGAGTATTGGAGCAACCATTTGAAAAGAAAGACATGCACAACAAAGAAAATAACAAATTCAGAGTCATTGCCATTGAGGGAACTGAGCCTTTAATAGAAGCCTTGCTGAAGATGTACACAAACCAAATATCATCCATAGCCATTATCGATGCCAACCAAATGTTGCTAGGAAACATTTCGGTAACCGATATAAAGTACTTGACTCATATTTCCCAATACCCATTGTTGTTTAATACATGTAAGCATTTCATATCCTATATTTTGAACAAAAGAGGGTTAGATGATGGAAAGGATTCTTTCCCTATCTTCCATGTGCACATGAACAGTAGTTTGAATAGATGCATAGCCAAACTAGTGGCAACTAAGGCACATAGATTGTGGATAGTTGATGATACAGTAACACACCCATCAACACCAACAACTGATAGTACTCCACAACTTATTGGAATGGGTAAGTTGATAGGAGTTGTCTCATTAAGTGATATTTTAGGTGTATTTGTCAGAGATTCCAAAGCTGGAAAAATGGAAGTTGATCCACAAATGGCAAGAAAATTCAGACAAACAGAAGCTACATCTAATGAATAATAATAAAAATCAATTGAGTATTATATTTCCATACGTGTGTGTGATTTACCGTAATATGTTATGTTTTTTTTTTTTTTTGCTTTTATTTATTTATTTTTAAATTCTTTTCCTTTTTATATATATACAATTTTTCATATTTTCAATTTTAATTAATAAGATTATACATGTTTTTTTAAGTCCGATATAAGTCATATTATTCATTTTTTCGGAGATTTCGTTCTTTCCTTGTATGGATTTTCTTGTTTTTACTGACACTTGGGAGCGTTTCCTCCAAAAAAAAAATGCAGAAAAATTTTCTTTAGGCTTATTTTTTTTTATGTTGCATTTTTCTTTTTTCTTACTGCTTTTCAAAGGGTGTCTGCGCTGATTCATAACTCCTATATTATAATATTTACAAATGTGTTAAAAACAGTATAATAAACCAATAAATATAATACAACTAAACATTAATACTAGATTTGTTTTCTTTTTTGAAAAGCGCATAGCATAGATATTCAGTGAAAAGTAATATTTAATAAGACATATTTTTTTTTTTTTTTTACATAAATCAATATTTAAAAAAAAAACCATGTTTGGACCAATCTTTTTATTCATTGTAGCTGTCATTACAAACTGTGTACTATTAGGTATACAAGTACATTTCACAATTTTATATGGTGATTTAGAAAGTGATTATATCAATCCAATCAAGCTATGTAAGAGCGTTAATAAACTAGTTAAGCCAGATGCTTTCATTCATGCTGGTTTATCAGCATTATTCTTATTGAAGGGTTACTGGTTTGTTTTCTTATTAAACTTACCTATTCTATACTTCAACTTCCAAAAGTTCCAAAAGAAGAAACATTTATTGGATGCAACTGAAATTTTCAGAACCTTAAGAAACTACAAAATTGAAAGTTTTGTTAAATTAGCCTACTTCTTATTCTTCTTTTTCTTCTACCTATACAGATTAATTATGGTTTTAATTGAAGATGATTAGTTAGAGAAATATATTCAATATATAAATGATTTCAATAAAAATGAAATTTAAGCTTTTTCATTTTTTTTCTTTTATTCTACATAAAACTATTGAAAATTACTTTTGATCTCTATTTTTTTGTATATTTGATATTAACTTATAACGTTTGTTCCGTAGTGCTACCAATCTGTCTAGTAATACATCATCTTCCTGGTTTTTCACTATTATTTCTTTGAATTTGGTTTTGAAAACATCTATCAGACTTTCAACTATTCTATAATCCATTTTTTTCGAAAGAAGTATTCGTTTCATGTTCTTCAGTGTTTCTTTTTCTTTGAATGTCAAATCTCGACTGATTTTTTTAATTCTGTCCACAAATTCCTGTATTTTTTCTCTCATATCTATAAAATCAACTTCAACAAGCTTTAGTAAATGATCTTGAAGTATACCCTCTACCAGTACTATGTATAAAGCATCCAAGTAGTTGTAGGTGAATTTGCTACATTTAAAAATGGAAGGAAGTAAGTCTTTAGAAATTTCCTCTATATCATCATATTTTGTATTTATTTTGCCCAGTGAGTCCAGATTTATCAATTCCCTTTCCAATCGGTCATACCAGGTATCTTCCGATTCTACTAATTTCCCAATGTATGAATAATCTTTGAAGTCATAGAGTTTCTGTAAAACATCATCGTAGGATATATCTTCCTGAAGAAGTTCTGGATCAAATTCTTGTTCCATCTGAAGTAAAGTTTATATTTGAAATAATAGTTTGCTAGGGTATTAAAATATATATAATGTTGAATCACAAATGCGATAATTTTAAAAAAAGAAAAACGCGTTAAAAGGAAATAAAAACATCTTTAAATCGCTTCCATTGATTCTTAGGTATCTTTTTTTTTTTTTTAAAAAGCCTAACGCGTTGAGAAAAGTCAATAATTATACATTCTTCTTTTCAATTTCTTTAGTGAATAATAATACTTGGATCCAGCCACCATAACCACCGAATTTATTCATCATATCTTCTTTCATCAATTCCAAGTTCTTAGAGTTTCCTTTTTTTATTATGTGTGGAAAATCACGTAATGCTATTCTTGTGATATGAGCATCAAATGGAATGATTCTGTTCCAATGATTTTCCTCAATTATTTTTGTAAAATTCATCAAATCTGCTTCTGTTTCTTCTTTTTTGATTTTGTGTAAAGTAGTTACATCACTGTAAAGTAAAATACAATCAGCAACTTTAGGCCCTACACCAGAATATTGCATCAACCAATATTTGGCGTATGCATAATCTATGTCTTTGGTGCTATTCAGGGGTGAGATATTATCAAGTAAAAACTCCGCATCAGTGAGTTTTCCAGATTCTTTTTTTAAATTCAAAAAATTCTCAACTGTGCTGATAATGTATTTAGCTCTGTATCCAAACTTTAATGTTTTCAAGACTTCAACTGGATCTTTATTTTCTTGGCATTTTTTCAGCAATAGTTCTGAGCTTGGAAAAGCATATATTGGTTTTACTTCGTCTTTGAAAAAGGTTAATTCATGGGTTTCTGGATCTTCTATATACACTGGAACAATCATTTCGTTTAATTTATCATTCCCAATAACACATAAGCTCTCACACATTGATGATATTCTTGTTATGTTGTTGTTGGAAGAGCATATAAAACTCAACAATGTTTCCCATGGATCCAACTTCATGATTGTACATTCAAGGTTACTGAAATCTTGCAGAGCAAAATGTGGAGTCAGCAGAACCTCTAACTTGCTGTCAAGCTTAGATATTTCTTTATAAAGAGAAAGACGATCAATATTTAATTGCAACATATTAGTCAAAAACTTCTCAATGCTCTGTTTGTGAGGAATTTCCTTCTCGTCAATACAATAAAATAGATTATCGTTCAATTGTGTCAGCTTTATAGAAAAATTCTTATTCAAGTCCATCAAATAAATGCTGTTATAGTGTATTTTCAAAATGTGCTCATTATCAAATGGTTTGATATCTTCATTGAAAAGAGGCAATAAAGTTCTTTCTTGATTCTGAAAATTACTGTAATGCCATTTCCATCTAAAAGATTGTCCGTTGTACAAAAGTTTGTTTAGATTGATATGAATTAAAGATATTGGATGTCTAACCCAATGTTCAACAAAAACTTGGCCGGTCATAAAAACAAGATTCAGTGAAATAAAAGTGGAGTTTGGTTTATTGGTGATTTAATAATTATGTTTCTTTTTTTATAAAGACAAAAAGAAAAAATCAAACTAAAAAAAAATTGATTTTCGAGTGC
>ERZ794949.29-NODE-29-length-56634-cov-156.648810_pt1 | contig 56634 bp, 33 predicted proteins | sample MGYA00511363_ERZ794949 | MGnify/ENA primary metagenome ERZ794949 (study PRJEB30137, sample SAMN04331402) | food metagenome | isolation source: T1 must sample point D1 replicate B | place: Australia: South Australia ...
ATAACATTCATAAAGTTTAAATTTCTGTTATGCATTCTGTTTTAAAATATTATAAACTAATCTATTATAGTTATTTCTTTTACTTTTCTTTTTTTTTTTTGTATCTACATGAGTTAAAAGTACTATATCATTATATATGAATTACTCTAATTGTTTGAAATCATCCTTGGCAATAGCATCGCCATCTTTCTTGTTTATATCCAATTTCTTTAAAGCTTTTTCTAAGGTTTGAGAAAGTTTTTTATCTTCGTTTACTTCTCTATTATGCATGATTTCCTTATTCCACTGTTTGTAAACGTTTTTAGAAATGAATGGTTGCGGTAAAGGTTCTAAATGACCACCAATACCTTCGAAAATATGTTCAGGACAAGGTTTCATCAAATCAGAACCACTTCTATGCATAGCTTCCTCAGTAAACAACTTATAGTTTTTCATCAAATCTCTATAGATCTTGTCGGACTTTTCTGTACCAATTATTGATGGCCATACAAATGGTTTTTCCATTCTTACAACAATGACTTTTTCTTGACTTGATAAATAATGATTCTTTTTGTTTTTTTGAGGTAAAAACTTTCTTCTGGATAAACTGACTCTCATATCAAATACCTTCATACCATATAAATGAAATAAGTAATCTCTAATATCTAATTTGTTGTATGTTTTTGGAACTTTGAATCTGGCAAAGTATGGAGACATGTTAGGCAAGTTAGGCAATAAAGTAATGGCACCTTCTGGCAAATAAACTTTTTTCTCCCCAACTTTGAAATGAGGTTCATCTTTTTCTTCAAGATTATAAGATGGTTGTTCTCTTATTTTGATATTTGAACGGTAGGTGTAGTAATCTTTAGGCTTCAAATCGTCTCCAAACATTTCTCTTCTTTTTTCAATGGCCTTAAAAAAAGAAGAATCTCTGCTTTCAGTGAAGTCATTTTCTACTTCGACATCTTTTATATCTTTATTGTAGTCAATGGCACCTTCAATTTTGGAGTTGTTGTAATCAAAAACAAATCTAGGTCTACGATGAATAGGTTGTCTTTTGTTTAAGACTGGTGCGGTCGAAATTGATCTTTTTATGGAACTGTACTTGCTGATCATGTTTACCTAATATAAAAATGTGCTATTCTGCTTGTATATTAATGTAAAAAAAAGGGCTGTTCTGTTGATATACACCTTTAAATCTCCTCTTGTTTTTTGGCGTTAAATAACCCTGTCTTTCTATCTAATACCATACCTAAATAAACTTTAATATATATTATTTAAAATAAAGTGAAAAATTTTCTTTTTTTTCCCTGCTCTCATTAAGATTTATTCACTATAAAACGGGTTAAAAAACCTGACGCATATTCCGTGCTGTTGCCAAAATAGGAAAAAAGCAAAAAAATTTCACTTGATAATTGTGTAGCGTTACCCCGCCATAACTACTTATTCCTAATCGGGCCATTTCCCTTTTTTGACCCGAAAACTCTGAAAAAAAATACATCTACGAAAAAATTTTCTCTGTGGGAAAAAAAAATCAGTCCAACACTCTCCACCTATTTGGTACACTAGTGGGTAGAAATTTAAAAAATAATAATAACATAACTTATTTACCAAATAAACAGAATCAAATAAAACCATAAGGTTTAGAATAGTAACTGTATCAATTATAAATAGAATTCATATAGAAACAGAGTGTTTATTGTGTTAAATTAAGCAATTATTTAAGTACGCAAGCAGATTAAATTTACTATATTATTCTCTTCCTATACAAATAGAGTTTTTTTGTTTTTTTCCAAAAAAAAAAATCAATATAAATACAAAATCCCCCTATTAGAACTATGTCAGCAGCTATTTATAACAATATCAACAAACAAGAGCATATCCATACTCAAAATGATGAATACAACTACAAGAATGATATGGATTTAGAAAACGAAGAAGATGACGATGAATATGGATTTGAAGACGATGATATCTCTTCAGAAGATTCATGGGTGGTAATATCCTCTTTTTTCAAAGAAAGAGGTTTAGTTTCCCAACAATTGGATTCTTTCAATCAATTCATTCAAACCACACTTGAAGATTTAATTACTGAAGATACCTCTTTAATTTTGGAACAACCTGCTCAACATACTTCTGTTGAAGACAACATCTCTAGAAAATACGAAATTTTATTTGGTAAGACTTTCTTGGGTAAACCTTCAATGACAGAATCAGATGGTGTCACACATGCTTTGACTCCACAAGAAGCAAGATTAAGAAACTTAACCTATAGTGCATCTTTGTTAGTTGCTCTTAAGATGAACACCTACGAAGCCGAAGATGTTCCTGGTAAAGACTTAGAATACAATTTGGTTGAATCAGAAGAAGTCATGGATGATGGTGGTGATGTAAGAAAGACTTTATTGGGTAGAATTCCTATTATGTTGAGATCGAAGTTCTGTATTCTTGCCGATCAATCAGAATCCGATATGTACAAGATGAAGGAATGTCCCTTTGATATGGGTGGTTATTTCATCATCAATGGTTCTGAAAAGGTTCTTATTGCTCAAGAAAGAAGTGCTGGTAATATTGTCCAAGTCTTTAGAAAGTCAGCTCCATCTCCTATCTCCCACATTGCTGAAATCAAATCCGTCATTGAAAGAGGTTCTAGATTTATTTCTAATGTTCAAGTCAAAATGTATGGTAGAGAAGAATCCTCCAATAGAACTATCAAAGCCGTCATTCCTTATATTAAGCAAGATATTCCTATCGTTATTATTTTCAGAGCTTTAGGTATTGTTCCTGATGGTGAAATTTTACAACATATTTGTTATGATACCAATGATTGGCAAATGTTAGAAATGTTAAAGCCTTGTGTTGAAGAAGGTTTCGTTATACAAGATAGAGAAACTGCTTTGGATTTCATTGGTAGAAGAGGTGCTGCTTTAGGTATCAAAAAAGAAAAGAGAATTCAATATGTTAAAGATATTCTACAAAAAGAATTTATTCCCCACATTACAAGAAAAGAAGGTTTCGAAAATAGAAAGGCCTTTTTCTTGGGTTACATGGTTAACAGATTATTGCTTTGTGCTTTAGATAGAAAAGATCAAGATGACAGAGATCACTTTGGTAAAAAGAGATTAGATTTGGGTGGTCCATTATTAGCTCAATTGTTTAGAACTCTATTCAAAAAGGTCACTAAAGATATTTTCAGAGTCATGCAAAGATCCGTTGAAGATGGTAAAGATTTTATTTTAAAGACTGCCATCAAGCATCAAACTATTACTGCTGGTTTGAAATATGCTTTGGCCACTGGTAATTGGGGTGAACAAAAGAAAGCCATGTCCTCCAGAGCCGGTGTTTCCCAAGTTTTAAACAGATATACTTATTCTTCCACTCTATCGCATTTAAGAAGAACCAATACTCCTATTGGTAGAGATGGTAAATTGGCCAAGCCTAGACAATTGCACAACACCCATTGGGGTCTTGTATGTCCTGCTGAAACTCCTGAAGGTCAAGCTTGTGGTTTAGTCAAGAATTTATCTTTGATGTCTGGTATTTCTGTTGGTTCTGATCCTGAGCCTATTATTGCATACCTGAAGGAATTCGGTTTGGAACCTTTGGAAGATTACGTTCCTTATAAATTACCTGATGTCTCAAGAGTATTTGTTAACGGTGTTTGGCATGGTATTCATAGAAACCCTGAAAGATTGATTACTGATTTCATTAACTTAAGAAGATCAGGTGTTTTATCCAGTGAAATTGCCATTGTTAGAGATATCAGAGAAAAAGAAATAAGATTCTTAACCGATGCTGGTAGAGTTTACAGACCTTTATATGTTGTTGACACAAACCCAGAAACTGGTAATAAAGAATTAGTTATCAAAAAGAGACATATTTTGAAATTAGTTCAAGCTCAATCCTCTGAATACACTGTTGATGATTCTGATGATGATATGTCTGATTCAGATGATGATGGTGAAAATGGTCAACCTTGGTCTTGGTCTACTTTGATCAGTAAGGGTATGGTTGAATACTTGGATGCTGAAGAAGAAGAAACCGTCTTGATTGCTATGCAACAAGATGATTTGAAGGTTGATGATGAAGACGATGATGAATACATTGATGAAGAAGAAGCTGAAAAGATGGATATTACTGATGAACATTCCATTGAAGAAGTTGGTGAAGCCACAGCTAAAATTGCCCAAGATAATAAAATGAAGAGAAAACTACATTCCAATACTTTTACTCATTGTGAAATTCATCCTTCCATGATTTTAGGTGTTGCTGCTTCTATTATTCCTTTCCCAGATCACAATCAATCTCCTAGAAATACTTATCAATCTGCTATGGGTAAGCAAGCCATGGGTGTTTTCTTGACTAACTATAACTTTAGAATGGATACCATGGCTAATATTTTGTACTACCCACAAAAGCCTTTAGGTACTACCAGAGCAATGGAACATTTGAAATTCAGAGATTTACCTGCTGGTCAGAATGCTATTGTAGCTATTGCATGTTATTCTGGATATAATCAAGAAGATTCCATGATTATGAATCAATCATCTATTGATAGAGGTTTATTCAGATCTTTGTTCTTCAGAGCTTATATGGATCAAGAAAAGAAGGTTGGTATGACTGTTTCAGAAACATTTGAAAAGCCTACTAGATCTGATACTTTAAGAATGAAACATGGTACTTATGATAAGTTGGATGATGATGGTTTGATTGCTCCTGGTGTAAGAGTATCTGGGGACGATGTCATCATAGGTAAGACAACTCCAATCAAACCAGATAATGAAGAATTGGGTTTGAGAACAGCTTTCCATACTAAGCGTGATGCTTCTACTCCATTGAGATCAACTGAATCTGGTATCATCGATCAAGTTTTAATAACTACCAATGAAGAAGGTTTAAGATTTGTCAAGGTAAGAGTAAGAACCACTAAAGTTCCTCAAATTGGTGACAAATTCGCTTCTAGACATGGTCAAAAGGGTACAATTGGTATTACCTACAGAAGAGAAGATATGCCGTTCACTGCTGAAGGTATTGTGCCTGATTTGATTATCAATCCCCATGCTATTCCTTCAAGAATGACTGTTGCGCATTTGATTGAATGTTTGTTATCTAAAGTTGCTGCTATCAATGGTCAAGAAGGTGATGCATCTCCTTTCGTTGATGTTACTGTTGATAGTATTTCTGATTTATTAAGACAAGCAGGTTATCAAAGTAGAGGTTTCGAAGTAATGTATAATGGTCACACAGGTAAGAAGTTGATGGCTCAAATCTTCTTTGGTCCTACTTATTACCAAAGATTAAGACATATGGTAGATGACAAAATCCATGCAAGAGCTAGAGGTCCAGTACAAGTATTGACCAGACAGCCTGTAGAAGGTAGATCCAGAGATGGTGGTTTAAGATTCGGAGAAATGGAGAGAGATTGTATGATTGCACACGGTGCAGCAGCTTTCTTAAAAGAAAGATTAATGGAAGCATCAGATTCTTTCAGAGTACACATATGTGGTATTTGTGGTTTGATGTCTGTTATAGCCAAATTAAAACATAACCAATACGAATGTAGAGGATGTAAAAATAAAATTGATATCTACCAAGTTTATATTCCATATGCTGCTAAGTTATTGTTCCAAGAATTGATGGCAATGAATATAGCACCAAGAATGTATACTGAACGTGCTACCGATTTCTAGGTAAATTAGCTTTGTATATACATCGAATTATAAGATTAATGAAAACTTACATTTATTTATTTTTTTTTTTCTTTTGCAATGTCAATATATTTACATGAAGATGATTAAGAAATCATATATAATAAGAGAAAAAAAATTGATTATCAATATTATCTGTAGGAAATTAGCTTATAATTTCAAATTTTTCATTAATTCAGGAATTTTATTATATTTCTTTCTAGATTCAATGATCTTAGCAGTAATTTCTTCGCATTTCTTTTTTTCTTCTTCAACTATACCTTGCTCCTTGGCAAATGCTATGATATTATCTTTGTATGGGTATTCATCGCCATCAAAGCAAAAGATTCTCTTGGCTCTAACGTGTTTCAATTTATTCTTAGGAAACATTCTGTAGATTGATCTATACATAACCCACTTTGGACCTTTTTCAAACAATTTTTCTTTAAGAGAAGTCTTCTTCAAGTTACCTGGGAAAGTAGAAGGTCTGTAGAAAAATTTACCTCTTAGTTGTGCATTGGTGAATTCTAGATTATTACAGTTAATTATCACTACGTAATCCCCTGAATCTACAGTAGGATAGTATGTAGGCTTGTTTTTCCCCATTGCTCTATTAACAGCATCTTGGGCTATTCTACCAACACTTCTTGTATCCTTCATACAATCGATAAGATGCCATACTCTTTGATTGGCTAAATTTGTGAATCCTAATCTTTGAGACATTATAAAATAAAATCACCTGGGTATTTTGTATATTATAGTTTTTTTGTATTGGTTTCTTGCCCATATATTAATGACCTTTGTCACCTGTATTAACTAGAATATACATTATGCTACGCTCAAAAATTCTGTAATGGGAAAATAGTGAAAAATTTTTTCTTGCTAATAAAACTTCACATGGTGAAAAAGAGAGCAGATGTTACCCGAACATCAGTGACCAAAAAGGTGAACATAACGGTATTACTGTATGGATACAAGCTAACGACTTATTGAGAAGTTGGAAATGGCTGAGTTGTAGATTAATATTTACTGTGACTATAATCTATGTATTATGTAAAAATACAGAAATATGTAGTAATAAAAAAAAATAAATGGTTTTAAAATATTTAAAATTGTAATGTTTACATTTAGTTAAATTTAAAACAAATTTTTTTTTTAAATTATAAATATATTAACCTAAAATGTAAACATAATGATAGTATTAGATTTGAAAGACTAGTTCACAGCTTTTTTTAAACATTACTCAAATACAGCTGTAAACCAGTCCTCATTTATTTTATAGCACTCCCATTGTAGTGACAATGCCACTGCACCGTGTAGCGGTAGGCCCTTATTTTTAACCCGAAGAAAAAAAAAATTTTCCAAATTAAACTGCCAAGAGTGTGCGAAATTTTCAACCTATTTCCATAAGTTGTTGTTTTTTTAGTTTCAATAAGTGAATAGCAAAGATTAATCAAAAGAAACCTTGAACAACCAGTCTCAATTCATCCATAAATAAATCTTTAATACTAACATAATGTTCTTTTTCAAAGATCTATCACTCAAAATTACTCTCCACCCATCCTACTTTGGGCCAAATATGAAGCAATACTTGAAAACTAAACTTCTCCAAGATGTTGAGGGTACTTGCACTGGTAAATTCGGCTACATCCTATGTGTAGTAGACTGTAACAACATATCTATAGAAAGAGGAACTATCCTGTCTAATTCTGGGAATGCAGAATTCACAATGAAATATAGAGCTATCATTTGGAAGCCATTCAAGGGCGAAGTCGTTGATGGGATCGTTACTTCATGTACAGAACTAGGTTTCGAAGTAAACGTAGGTCCATTGACTGTTTTCATATCTAAATACTTGATGCCTGATGATCTTTTCTTCAATAGTGCGTCTAATCCTCCTTCATACCAGTCAGCTGACCAAATCATAAGTAAAGGATCTAGAATCAGATTGAAAATAGTCGGTACTAAAAGTGGTGTCAATTCCATACACGCCATTGGTTCAATAAAAGAAGATTACCTTGGTGTTATTTAATTATTATATCTATCCATTTGTGTTTATAAAAAAAAAAAATTTAATGTTTTGCTTGGTCTTTGTTTTATAAATAAGAAAACAATTTTTGGCAGCTTTTTTAATATTCTTTGTTTCCACAAAGCTTTATGGTTCTTTGGTATTTGTTATTTATTAAATAAAAATATTATATTATATAAATCATATGATGTTAAACATGAGATAAAAAACAAAAACTAACAGCCAACATAAGTGTTAGGCTACCAAAGATCAAATGATAAATCTTAGGAACATCTATCAACAAGTGCCTTTTTTTCAGTTTTTTTTTTTTAAATCAATTGTAATCTTAAATCGATACTATTCTAACAGTTTATTTTCACCTTCTTCTAACGACATTTTATGAATTTGTGTTTTTAAATCAACATCATCAATGATATCGTTAGTGTATGGTGTTATACTTTGCATGTTTTTAAGACTGTGATTCCCTTCTGCTTCAAGAATTACGGTAGCTGACTTTTCGATCGAGCTTCTAGATGTCATAGTAACATCCTCAACATCAAGCAAATTTTCTACACTTTCTGCATCCATATCACTGATATAAACATATTCTTTCATATCTCCTATTGCTTTTTTCTTCAAGTATTCTGCTCTTAAACCACTTAAAATCTCGTCAACACCACAAACATCATCATACTCGCATTTTTCATAAATGCCTCTGTCTCTAATTTCATACAGAATACTTTCGTATTTGTCTTCAACCATTTTGGCAATATATGCCTTACTCATAACGGCTTCAGATACTATAGATGATCTTCCAAAAAATAACTTTTTTTGATCAGCATATCTGATAACACAATTGTGCCATGGAGTTGGAATGTGCAAGAAATCTTCAAAGTCAGGAGATATCAACTCATTCATGCTCTTTATTGATTTACAGATTTCAGAAGGAACTATTTTAATACCATATTTAGGCCCGGAGTTTATATGTGCGTGTATTGAAAATCTCATATGGTGAGGAAATACTAAATCAACTAAATTAGAATAGGCATCATTTCTTTTAATCATCTCAAAGGCTATCTTTGCAGCAACTTTTTTTTGCTGTTTTCTTGACAACTCTTTGATTACTTCTAACCGACAAATATCCTCTTCCATAAATCTGGTGAATCCTCTGTAAAGCAGTAATCTTGGGTGATCAGGAATGTTAACTTGTTGACGTAATCTACCATTGTCAGAATCACAAGCAGCCATCATAATTTTTCTACAAGTTTCACTAAATAGATCAATTTGGCTGTTTGTATAATGTGGTAGTTTCATGCCTTGCAACCAATTGATATCAAATATTTCTCCAGAATTCTCTGAGTAAAACACTTCTTTCAAACCAAAGAACCCTATATAGTCTTCCTCATCCTGATTTTCCTCTTTTATTGACTCATACAGTTCTCTTAATTGTTTTCCATACTCATCAATGATGTTATCATCAGCACCAATACAATCTGAAAAAACATGGCCATCTGATACAATCCAAATTTTGAAACCTGGTGGATAAACATGGGCTTTTATTTCTTTACAGAATTGAATTAAGGTTCTCAACGCCAAAACCTCACCCCTATCTGGCTTATCACCAGCAACTTTTTGTAAGTTTGTAGATTTACAGGGAAATGCTGGTAAAATAGCTTGAACAGGTAATAATCTTTTGGTAAAATACTTCAACTTGTTAGCAAAATGAAAAGAGCCTTCTTCATCCCACATATCATCTTTGTGAATGTTTTTTAAGTTTTCATTGAAGAAATTGGCAATTTGTAGGTGATATTTATTTGGAATGATATCCAATTCTTTGTTGACAGAGTCATGAGCATTTAATTTAGATACTTCAAGAAGATGATAACAAAACCAGTCAAAAAAATCATGATCTTCAACATTATCATCTTCAACAGTACAGACCATACCTCTAATTTGATTTTCATTTGGCTTTTTCAATTCCAAAACGATGATATCAATATCAGGATCCAAATGTGTAAATGGAGTAGCTTTGTCACCATTCAAAGTATAAATTTTCAAAGCAGGTTCAAATTTAGAAAACTTGTTTTCTATAGGAACTGCATATCGTTGAAAAGAGTTTATATAAAAATCGTTAAATTCTTTTCCTATAGTGGATGTTTGCTTGTCAACATAAGATAAAGGCTTGATTTCATCGTTACAACTTGTTTGAAAAGGAATGGTATACAAACATAAGATTTTTTCATAGCTTGATAACTTTCCACCTAAATCATGTTTAATGTCATAATCATTACTAATTTTTTCACAGAATTCTGTTACTTTGGGAACTTCTTCTGTCATACTTCTTTTTTTTTTGTTAGTTTTGATTAATGATGTTATAAAATTTAATATTTCTATCTTCTTTTATGTTGTTTTCTTCTGTTATATTTTTTCAAAAAAAAGTTTAAAATAATACTTATAATAAGTTAAACCTTTTGATGGTTTTATATCATTTTTTATTAACAAATAAATCAGTAATCTAGATGATTTCAAAATCATTCAAATACAGTTCAAGATGATCCTTCGTCATTTTGTATTCTGCTGTTTTATATATGCTGAATATCAATTAAATATCACCTAGTAAAGAAAGCTCAATTGAATACACAAAAAGCTCACATGATTATAACAAACAAGTTGGCTGGTATTAAAATTACCCTTTTGGGGTTTATTGATTAAACAAAACTCTTGTACGGCTTTAACAATTTCAATTTCAATTTTTTTTTTTTTCAATATATTCTATTAATGAAGGATACTAATAAAGATAAAAATACTATCATTAAGCTTAGTAGTTTAAAATTGGTGAAAGAAAAGCTAGCTTGAGTTTTAGTATAATTATTGTCAACAGTATCTAAAAGTTCGTACACATGTTTCCATGCGTTTTTATAATTCATTCCATACACTACGATGGGATGTTGTTGTTTGATTTTTAAAATATCTTCAATTTTTTTTTTATGGTCTACAGTTTTCAACATGATTATTTTACCTTGATCCGGTTCTTCAGTTTTAAATAACAATTTATGCTCTTTTATATTCCAGTCGTATCCGGTGTTAATATTGTTCAAGTATTGTACAAGACATAAGAGCACAGGTATGTTGTGCAATGTGATTTTTCCAATATTATTATCTATAAGTTTTAGTAATGATGTTTTTGAATATCCGTTTTTAGTAGTATCATTTAGGCCATTATATTTAAATCTCTTGTAAACCTCGCTATCAATTTTAAAATTGTTAGTAATATTTAACGGAAACATTATGATCTTTGATTTCATTATGGGGTCCTGAAAAATATGATTGGCTGCGTTGGGATCAGTAAAAATATTCATTTCTTTATTAATATCTTTGTCAAAAGTCCCTGCAGTGCAAATAAATTTATCTATAAATCCTCTTAATTGGGGTGTTTGCATTAGCAAGTTGGAAATACATGTTAAATTATTCAATGAGATAAATATGACTTTTTGATTTTTCAATGACTTAATTTTATTCATAAGAATATCTCCGGTGATATTTGGATAACTAACAGATATTGGAAAATCACTCAGCCTTTTACCGTATGTGATAAATGGTGAATTTTCAGTTGGAACAACTGTATGTACTGCACCCTTATAAAGATCCACACGGTTACTCAATCCAAGTGACTTGAAAACATGATTAAGATTAACTTGACTGTTGTCTATACTATTTTTACCGTAGCTTGCAGAAATACCAATAATATTGAAATTTTTGTTATTTGCAAAAAGATCTGTAATGACGGAAATAAAAATGGAATCATCCAAGCCTGCACAGCAATCTATAAAAACATTAAGCTCTTGATCCATAGTATATTGAAAGAGTATATATGGTCAGGAACCGTCCCCTTTTTATATAATATTAGGCAGACACTTACTCCTAAAATACATTAACTTTTTCTTTTTTTTTTCTTGCCTAAAAAATCAATTATAGAAGAAAAAAATTAGGGGCTATTAACGCATTCTTAAAACAATTCCAGTTCTATCGGATATAAAAAACATGCCTATATATATATAATTATAGTAGTCTAGAATGTAGTGCTATTTTCTTTAGATTGATCGTACAAATCATTGCCTTGTAACTCAGCTTGTTCTTGATGGAAGTGAACATCATTGTTTTCCCATGGATATACAATCCAAGCATCAGGTATAGTTCTAGCAGCAATGTACTTTATAGGGTTATTTAACATTTCAGCAGGTAAATCAGCCTTCTTTTCTTTAATTTTGTTGTGTAAAACAAAGATACCAAAGTCGGTTTTTAATTCTGGATGTTCTTCCAAGTTGATATTCTTTTTATTGGCTTCTTCTTGACAATCCTTCTTCAATTCTTCTAAAGCGTAATGTAAAGTGGTTCTAGAATCATCAACTTCATCAATGATTAATACCTTCTTTCCTAATAATTCTAAGTTACATTGCTCATAGTCTATCCATTGGATTCTATTAACCTTTGTACCTATGTCTTCAACACTGGTACCATCACCGTTGTTAATATCTTCATATAAAGATAATATAATAGCGAATATTCTGGTGGTTTGTTTACCTGTTTCCTTTATACAAGATCTCATCATTCTGGCTGGAATGAAACCTCCACCACCAATACAGATGATGTAGTCTGGGTTGAATTCTTTAACTTTCTTAGAGGCTTCTAAACAAAGTAAATGTACGTGATTGTATGAAATGTATTGCTTATCAGTAGACATTGTGTTAATTAATATGGAACTTGGATGCTCTGTTGTGAATGAACGATGGTTAATTAACAAATCTAAATCAAGAGCGTTAAACTAAAGCTTCCTGCTTACAAGGCCAAATATTCCAATGGGAAAGGACCAAAAAAATATTGAATAAAAAGAAACGTTATACAAGGAAAAAAAAATTTTTTTTTTTTTTTTTTTTTAAAAATATTGTATGTATAATTAATTATATTGGATTTGTTAACTTCTCTGTGTCGTATCGGCGAGGAGATTTCTTTGAGTCATTTCACAGGGAAATGAGAAATGTCATAATTTTAATCAATAAAGGAAAAATAACTAAATAAATTATACAAATATACGATGATTTGACAAAAAAATGGCTACATTGAACGATTTGTATGAAAAAAACCAAATTATTTTGAACGATTGCTCTATTCGATATATATGCTAACCAGTTACAAAGCTTTTATTCCATTTCTACATCACTGTGTTGATTAACTTCCAAAGGAATCAAGTCTTGATCGATATTGAAGCCAGTTTCATTGACATCATCCAACAAAACATCATCTTCGTCTTCGTAGTCATCGTCTTCTTCGTAATCGTCTTCATAATTTTCTTCCTCTTCTACATCCAAACCTTCGTCGTATTCATAGTCACTATCAATATATTCTTCACCGTTGACAATCAAATCGTTTTCATAATTCATTAACAGCTTTTCTTCGTACAACATGCTTCTACTTAATTGGTTATTTATTATAGAGTTCAATTGAACCAATTTATGGTAATAACTAGACTTTTTAGCAATAATGAAATACAAGTTAGACAACTTCTGTTTCAATTGCAGATTATTATTGAACTTGATCAAGTAATTACCATGTATGATCAATGTATAGTACAACCAAACGTATATGTTGTTATTATTATTGTTAGAATTATAGTAGATGATGATCTTGTCAGTTATTCTTATCAAGAAGTTTATAATCAAGTTGCTGGATAACTTCCATAAAGTTAGTTTGATGATCTTAGGGTCCTTGGTGTTTAAAACTTGGTCCAATAGGTTATGGTCATTAGATACCAAAGATTGTTTCAAAATAGTGGTTAAGGTACCAACAATATTAGATTTCTTTTTACTAGAATGGTTAGAAGTATTTAAATTCAAATCATTGAAAGACAAATCATTATCGTTTTTTAAAATAGTATCGATTTGCTCAATCAAGTTAGAATAATTGTTACCTTGGGTTATGTAATTGTTTCCTTCTTTGTAACCAACCTTTGAACTTATATCAGATTGATTGATTATGTTGGTATTTTTAATGTTGTTTTCAGCTTTGATTTCAACTTTATTTTCTTTATAATAATCTTTTAGACTTAGATCGTAACTGAAATCATAACTCACAACAGTGTTGTTTGATTGATATAGCAATCTTAATTGATTGTCTTTCAAATTTTGGCAGTATGCAATCTTTAAATCATTTTCAGATTGGGTAAATTTGATTTGAAGATTTGATTTTTTATTAATTTTGTTTCTTTTTCTTCTTTTACCATCATTCGCACTTGAGTCAGAAAATGGATTTACAAATATTTCCAAGTTACCATTTTGAGTAACTACAGTGATGAATTCCTCATTGTTTTCGTTTTTGTAATCTAATTGCTTGATGTTTTCGTTACATGACAATACCAAGATTAGTTTGTTATTATCGTTTGAATTATAGAAATTAACAATGTTATCGTTTTCAGAAAAAGAATAAAATATGGATTCTGTTGAATTATTCTTAATTATCTTCATTTCCTTGATTGCATTCAAATGACCTGGATATTCGTTGATAGTCTCATTATTGTTAATATTTATAAGCTTGACAGATTGGGTGGATATCAAAAACTTATCGTCCAGGCTGATTATGTTGTTAATTGTTTGTTGATTGACAAAATCGCTCAAATTGTTAATGACTTCATGTTCATAATTCAATAAGTTTAACTTGAATAAAACATTTTCTTTGTCTAATATGTATACTGCATCATTCTTGATATAAAAAGCAGTTATGGCATTGTTAGAAATCTTAACATTACTGATGATTTTACCATCATTAATGGAGAATATGATCAAATTACCATTGTCCAAACCAACAACAGATACCAATTGATTATTAAAAAAGAAAACCTTAATATATGTGTGTTGTATGTCAGAGTCTAATTTTATATTACTTATACTGTGGTTGGTATTGATATCCTTAAATACTATACTGACGTTATTCAACTCTAATGTCGTGTATACGATGACATCATTGAAGATATCCACAAAATTGTTATCAATTGACATTTATTATTTGCTGTTGCTGGAGCTAATTGCAGTTGATTTTTTTGAGGATCTGTCTCTTTGTTTCTGTTTCTATCTGATGAATTTACTATACATTAGCATTAGTATTTTAAAAATCACCCCCAATGAGTGAAAAAAAAAAAAAACGAAAAGAGAAATTTTTAGAAGAGCGTGAAAAAAAAAAAAAAAGAAATGTTTAATGAAGTTTGTGTAGCGTTTGAAGATTTAAACATCATTTTGAGAACAACGATAATATCACCTAATTGGGTAATGAATGGGTAGTTTCACACTTTGCTTGAATATTAAACCATACAAAACAAGTATATTTTAAGGTTTATAAGCAAAATTTGACCTAATATGTTGTATCTATGCTTCAATAGGTGGGTAACTTGATAATGTCTTGAGAAATGTTTTTTTTTTTTTTTTGTGAGCAAAAAAATCAGGAGTATCTCAGTTATCAATGTAGTATGCAGGTCACCATATTGATACATACACCACTGTCTTTATAATGTGACAAGTTTGAATTTTTCTAAACTTACTACTATCAAAAGCACCGTATAGTGAGAGCCACTATTGCCATGAAGAGCCTTTTAAACTGCTTAATTAAACACGGATATAACATTGTTTTGAAAAAAAACACACCGCTACCAAACTTTTTCATCTACAGCAAAACACTGTTTGTTTTCTTTTTTTTTTTAAGTTTCGACATCTTCTAACAGGATAAAAACAACTTTGAAAAACCCAGATAGAAGCAACCCATTCTTATCACTTTCTAAACATCAAAATAAACACAAATGGAATTTAACTCTCCAGAATCAGAAGTTAGTATTGAGGAATTAGCCAATCTTCTTCCTAAAGCCACCATAAACAAACTTATTAGTGAAATTATAAACTTACCTAGATACAGTCATCTGAAAATTAACATACAGAAGACTTTCAAAACCAAGTTGAGTGAATATGGTATAATATTTTTACAGTTAATTATCGGAGAAAGTATTGATTTGATTAATAAGGAAAATAAAAAGACCATTACTCACGATCATATTTTAAAGGTATTGGACACTTTAGAATTTAATGAATACTTACCTCTTTTAGCAAACATCATTAAAGACAAACAACTACTATTACACAAAAAACAAGAAAAGGTAATGAGTTTCAAAAACAAAAATATATCATTAACTCAAGAAGAACTGTTGGCTCAACAAGAACTTTTATTTAAGCAAAGTAGAAATAGACTAAATAATAAAGAATAGAATTATATAATTATCCTTGTAATACCTTTAAAAATCCCTTTAGATTTGTTATTACACTGGCATCACAGCATTCTTCAATAATTTTCATATCTTGCTCATTCAAAGAGTTGAAGAATTCATTAACTTTGGCAAAGATATTGATATTGTCTATGATTGATCTGGTTGTATCTTCTTCATGAACTACCAAACTCTTACCCATTCCTTCAAAGTCATCATAGTCATCGTCATCATATTCTTCATCGTTATAATCGGATGTTAATAAATCATCTCTTTTTTTGGTAGCCTTAGGTAGTTCTAAAATATAAGCAACATTTTGTATGATCATTTCTCTCAAGAAATCGTTCAAATATAGTTGATTGAAGTTAGATTTCAATTCATATACTTTGAAAAATGCTAACAAGGACAACTTCAAAGAAAATAATGAATAGAACTTAGCCTTTGATATGGTTTTGAAAATATTTTCGCTCATTTTGTATTCTACTTGATAACTCATTATCATACTTATGCTTTCGGTTGGGTTAATTAGAATGTTTGCCAAGATACCTTTGGTAATTAATTCCAAGTTTATTTCATAGCCTTCTTCATCGTCTGTTAGTAACTTCAATAAGTTGTCCAAATAATATTTCAAAGTTAAAGTACTGTTACCCAAAGTGTAATAAACCAAGTTATCTAATACTGTACCAATTAAAAAGTCATCATCACTTTCATTGATCAAGTAGTTTTCCATAATCTTCAAATATGAGTTGTTAATAAAGGTGAATCTCTCCATGTTGTTATTAGCAATCTTTAGGAATCCATAAGAGTGTAAGGTCTTAAAAGTACTTTCGTATTCTTGGAAGTAATCCATTGCATACAATTCAAAGCTGCCCATTATCTCAGTCAATATCATCCACATATCTTCACCAAACTCATTCTTCATGTTCATTCTGGTGATAATCATCAATTGATATAGTTCCAAAGTTTCAGTCATAAAATCTATTTTGTTGTTGTTGATAATATACAAAACACATTCAACAAAGATCTCAGATAAATCTGTTTGAGTCATGGAGCTTACCAAAGTTGACATAGTATTTATTAAAGAAATAATGTAGTATTCACTGTTTTCATTATCGGTTTCTGAGTTATCTACAAGATTTTCCATGTATTTAATGAATTTGATTTTCAAATTGATTGCTAGTTCTCTAGCAAATGGCTTAATTTCATTGTTAAAATCTTCTATGATTTTTTCTAAAATAGTGGATAAGATTTCCAAATCCAAGTCATTTTGTAATACCAAAATCTTTTCTACTATCAATGGTATAAATTCCTTAATGTTATCATGAATTTTGGTATTGTAAAGTATAATAGTTCTCAAAACACATAATGATTCAACCTTAATAACCATATCGTTAGAGTTGATAAACAAATCATAACATCTTTGGAACAAAACAGATAATATTTCCATATTTTCATACTCATGGGTAATGTATGATAAACAATTCAAAAATCTTGCAATAAACCAAGGTTTGTTTGCCAATATTTCATCATTGCTTATGATAGATAACATGATTTCCTTGATTAAACCGTTTTCTATATCAGATGAACTCTTAAAAATAGTCAAATTTTCCAAATAAATTAAGGTTAAACTTAAACAAGCACCATAAGATTCAACCATGATACAATCTTTATTAGTATCAACAATAAATTCTTGCACCTTCATCAAAGATAATTGAACTATCTCATTCAATAACTTGGCATCATTCAACTTTAAGTTCATGATCAATTGAGTGAAACCAGAAATGACTTCGTGATCGTAACTTTCGTTGTGGAATACGTTATTTATGTAATTTTGAGGGTCAAATTCATATTCGTCAATGGTTTCATCGTTTAATTTCAACAAAGGAATCAAATATAACTCGAATATTTTCAATAAATTCATTTTGATGAAGTTATCATATATCTTAGCAATCTTTGTTGATCTGTTAAACAACATGAAAATAAAATAATTAGTTTTTTTGTTTAATTGATTTTTGTTTCCCATTAAAACATTGTTAATCAATTCAAAGACGTTGTTAATAATAAGTGGGAAAATGTTGTCAATGTTGTAGTTAATAATATCCTCGTTGACAAATTTTGTTGTTCTACTAAACTTGTTGAATATCTTAGACATTACAGAAACACACCATTTTTCAACAACTTCATTCAAATCCTTTATAATTACATAGTCATTCAATAAAACAACAAATTTCTTCATGTATTCTTCTCCATTGAACAAGATCATACATGGTCTGTTGAAGTTACTCAAATAGTAAAATGTTTTTATTAAATAATGTGTAATATCTATCAATATAGGGGTAGCTTCTTTATTTTGGAATTTGACTAAATTTGTTTTCAAAATCCCATAAATTTGAGGAATCAAAGCATCGCTAAATTCATGATATATCATTTCAAACTCTTTATTGGTGTTTGTTTGGATTATAGAATATCTACAATACTTGGTCAATTCATAAGTTAAATAAATACCACTCAGATTTTCGTTATAGTCAGATGATTGGAATAACAAACCAATTTTCGATATCAAATCTTTTCCAAAGACATAAGGCTCAGTATCGGAGTTGGAATAACTCAAAATGGTGGATACAATCTGCAATAATTGTTTTCTGATGATGGCTACATTTACAGATTTCATTAAACTTAAAATGATTTGTTCGTTGACAAAGCTGGATAATTCTGCATTGCTCATGATATTTCTCTTAAAATTTAATTGTATGGTGTTTTTTAAGTAAATTGAAGAAAGAGTGGTAATAGAAATGTCATTTTCATTAGCACTGTTGATCAATTGAAATAAAATAACGATCATTTTGTTGAAGTTTTGCGCTTTGTAGTTATTCAAGATTTCTTCATTTTCTTTGATATTGTTGTTGATATTAATGTTATAAAAGCAATTGGCTATAGCATTGACCTCGTTGGTGTCTATTTGTACCTCCATTGCTCCTTAAAAGTAGATTTTTTTTGGTTTTGTTGGTTTTGTTGAGTATATACTTAATTTCGTTTTTTTTTTTTTAAATTTAAACTTGAACAAATATCACCCTAAGGAAGAGGAAAAAAATATACAAGAAAAAGAAAAGTGAGATGTTGTAAATGACGCTTAAAATTTTTTAGCTGAGGATTTGGGGGGTTTCCGTATTAGGCAATTGAGAGCTTCTGTTAGTGAAATATGCTTTCATGGTACTAAGCATAAAGGCACCAAGAGTATATCAAAAGAGTTTCAATTGGTGATTAGACTTATTTTGGTTTTTTTTTTTTTGGAAAGGCCCATAAACTTTGGTTTTTTTATGATTATTTTAACTTAGGTTATGGTACGAGGCTGTTTATGAAAGCTTTCAATTCACGTGTTTTTTCGCGCAACTACAGCGTTTTACTAATATAGAAAACCAAGGTAAAAATGTACAGCTTTATGCTCAGTTGGTGGTTTGTAATATCTGTGAATATTATTCTAATTCCTTTAACCAACTCTTACATACATCCTGATGAGCATTATCAATCAATTGAGCCGTTGCTCAAATACGTGTGTAACGGACTTAACAAAACCTTATATAACGGGTCCATTACTTGGGAGTATCTAACCACAAGCAATCTTCCAATAAGAAGCATTACAATATTAAGATTATATTATGAGTTATTGATAAGAAGCACTATGTCATTAGATCCTTTTGAGATAATTTTGGCTGTGAAATATTACAATTTTACTATATTCATGATAACATACTTGCTATACAACAAAGTATTTGTTAAAAATAAGTTCAATAAGAGAATATCTAAAGTTTTGATGTTAGGTTCATATACTTTACTGACTTATCAAATCAGATCATTTTCAAATTCTATAGAAACAGTTTTGTTGATGCTTTTTTTGATATGTTTGAACTCAAATTCTTTTTTTTCATTAGGATTGATTTTTGCTATAGGAATACATAACAGAATTACATTTATTTTATGGCTGATACTACCATGTGCTTATAAAGCATACCAAATTTTGCTCAACAAATCTTTGAAAAGTGTTGTAATTTATGCAGTTAGTTTAACAGTGTCTTTAACACTGGCAATTACAATCATATCTAAAATGGATTCATTGGTATATTTCAATAATGAAAAGTTTATATTTACACCTTTGGAAAACTGGAAATACAATAAAAATCATTCAAATTTGGCAAAACATGGTATCCACTCTAGATTCAATCATTTGCTGATTAATTTACCCGTTTTGATATCTCCATTTGTTTTGCTATTGATTGCTTTGACATTCAAAAGTAACATATTCATTGAGAATAAATTACCTTTATTGACCTGTATTTCAGGATTATTCTTCCTTTCTTTATTTCCACATCAAGAGGCACGGTTTTTAATTCCTTTGATTCCTTTGTTTTATTCTTCAATTGATTTTCAGATATTGAAGGTACAATACACCAAATCAACATTGGCATTCAAAAAGAGAATTTTGCAATTTTTTATTCTTGGTCATATAATATTTAACATCTTGATGCTGTTAATTATTGGCTCATGGCATCAATCTGGATTGATCACAATAACAAAAAATGTTTCATTTTTAAATACAATAAATAATAACGACATAATATTTTGGCATACATTGATGCCATTGCATTGGCCATTTTACCTTAATTCAGTAGATAAAGCCAATTTGTACATAAACTTTGTTGATGATGAAGCCAATGAATATGGATTCAGACAATTGAAAACATCGCATGATTTAAAACAAAGTCACAACATATATGACTTTATGGGTGTAAGTACAGAAAATTTTGAATACCTAATTAATGATCTTAAAATCAAAAAACAAGAATCTTCGATTATGATGGATTTGGTAATTCCAACTAGATTTAGAGAAGATTTAGATTTGTTGGGGTATAAGTATGAAATTACAGATCATATGCCATATCATCTAAATTTGAATGATGGATTTGATAAATCACCATTAGGTTTGGATATCTTAAAGGTTGTATTCTGATTAATTTAACAATATTATCTTTATGATCAAAACGTGCTAATTTGATTCAACTTTTATAATCATTAAAATTATTAAATAAAAAAAAAAAAAAAACAAAGTAATAATATTAAAACTTTTATATAACACTGAATCTATTTGTAGAACTCGTACTTACCATTATCATCTGAGGTCTTGACTTGCGCAGCATAAGCCTCTTCTAGATCGGATTGCAATATAACGTATCTGTTTTTTCTAATAGCTCTTAAACCAGCTTCTTGCATAATAGCAGTGATGATGGCACCACTTAATGGATCGTTTCTTGAAATTAAAGTATCTAGATCACATTCTGGAGATAGATTCATCTTTTCAGCAACAGTATTAAATATTAGTCTTCTTTCTCTTCTGTCTTTCAATGAAGGGAACTCAATCTTTCTGTCCAATCTACCAGGTCTCAATAAAGCTGGATCTAGAGTATCTTGTCTATTAGTAGCCATGATGACTTTGACATCCGTTTGTTGATCGAAACCATCCATTTGTGTTAACAATTCAATTAAAATTCTTTGTACTTCTCTATCAGAACCGGTTTGTGCATCAAATCTCTTGGTAGCAATAGAATCAACTTCATCAATGAAAATTATACTTGGTGCATTTTCCCTGGCTAGTCTAAAGACATCTCTCACCATTCTTGGACCTTCACCTAGGTATTTATGTACAAATTCAGAACCGTTGACTTTAATGAAACTTGCATTGGTGGCATTAGCTACTGCTTTAACTAACATGGTCTTACCTGTACCCGGTGGTCCATATAACAAAACACCTCTTGGTGGATCAATACCTATTTGTTCGTATAAATCTTTTTGCAATAATGGTAATTCTATAGCTTCTCTAATTTCTTGTTTTTGAACATCCAAACCACCGACATCGGCAAAGGTGACATCTGGTTTGTCTTCAGCTGACATTATACTGATAGATGAGTCTGAATCAGGAGGTAAGATCTTTACAATCGCATTGGAATGTCTATGTAGAGCAACTGTAGTCGAAGGCTTTAGTAATTCTTTATCTAATGTTGACAAAATCTTTACAACATAATTCATACCGGTTGTAGAGGTGACTATGGCTGTGTCGTTATCAATAATTTCTAAGAATTGACCAATGACTAGAGGTACTGATTGAATTCTAAGAATTTCTTCTTTTGACTTTATCAATTCATTTTCCAAATGTATCATTTCTTTTTTTATGTAAGTTTCTTGTATTTCCAGCAGTTCCATTTCTCTCTGTAACTTCTTCAGTTTTAAGAAATCTTCATTATCTTGACCTCTTACGGTGTTTGTATCGTTGTTTTGTTGTAATCTAGCATGTAATCTTTCAAATAAAGATTGACTGCCTGTTCTATTGATATCAGCTTCAATAGCTGTTGTGTTATTCAATGATGGTGCTACTGTAGTCATTATGTTGGTGGTAGCTTTGTAGGAGTTTTTTTTTTTTTTTTGGTGGGTCCTTATACTAGTATATTAATGCTCGATTAAGAGTATACAAGTATCTGTAGTAAAGCGAGTGTATTAATCCCCTGTGTGTGTGTGTTTTTTGCCACCGTAATGCGACACCCAAAAAAAGGAAGAAAAATTGAGAACGAAAAATACGGTAGCCATAATTCAGTGACGCTACAAAAAGACTCACGTGACCAATTGGAAAAACTTATTAATTAGTTACAATGTTTTATTTTATAGCAGTATATAAGCATTAACCCAAAGCCTTTGGTTTCCAAAACGATACAGAATTGATCAAAACCCTAAATCGATCGTTTATTATACGGAAGAATGATTTCAAGTAAGAGAAAATGTTCCTTTGCTGCGTTTTGTCTAGCTCTTCATGGGTCTTTTTATCCTTACCCATCTCTGCTATGAGAACGTCTAATTTTTCAGATAGTTGATTTTCTAACAACTTCATTTGTTCAAATTGCTGCTTTTTGATATCCTCTATGAACACTACAGTTTCTTTTTCAAACGCAGCTACCAATTTTCTTCTTTTTCTAGGTTCAAACAACAAATGTAAAGCAAAGAAGGACAATAAATTTATAACCAATAGTAGGAGTGTTCCGTATGTCGATATTTTTCTTATTTTATCTGACCAGATTTGTTCTTCGTGGTACCTTTTCAATATTAAATTATGCACATCTTGCTCCATAACTTTTACCTTCTTTTCTAGTGATTCAACCTTTTGTTTTTGATTATCTAGATCTTGGATATTTTGCTGATTTTCGTTGTATGTTTCGGTGAATGACTTTAAATCTTTTGGCGACCATGTAGATTTCCTTGAAAGCAAGTCGTTTATCAAATTTTGGGTATCGTTTTGTTTAACACTTATCAATTTAAGTTTCTTTGACTCTCTCTCTAAACTTATTCTATCCTGGTACAATTCTATTTCAATTGACTTGATACCTGATTTTAAACTTTGTATTGTATCATATCCCGTGACTTTATTCATTGACTTGTTGGCATTTGTAAGCAATAAAGGTATATTTTCCAACTTTTTTTTAAACATGCTTATTTGTGCAAAATAGTTGTTTTTAGATTCTTGTACACTTTCTGAAAATTTTGTTAAATAAGAGCTTGGATAAAGCTTTGGGGTTTTATCTTTTTCATCATCTCTATTATTTAAATTATTGTTTGTTGAAAAAATGCATCTTCTTGTAAAAATTAGGTTTATCTGTTGGTACCTGACTTTATTGACAGCTAGCATTTTACAAATTGTACAATTTTTTCAGCAATTTCAAGTGTTTTCAGCTTGGGGGATTTCATTCAAGTTTGTTTATGATTATCCTCACATATGAACAAAAAAGTATCAAATTATAGAGCTGAAACATGAATATCATAAGTGCGAAAAAATTCACCTCAATTTTTTTTTTTTTTTTTTGAAATAATTCTAATATTTTCATCATCATTAAACAAACAAAACCCAATTCAACATAGGGCCATAGACTCAGATCTATCGAATAATGGCTATTAAGATCGATATCAAAAAAAAAGGAAAAAAAAATGGAGTTCCTGCAAAAAAAGATACCAAGAATAGTAATAATCTATTCAACAATCAAAATAGAAACAAACAATCAGATAAGCAAACTCCTCAAAAGATATCTGTTTCTTCATATACCAACGATGACAACGACAACGAATCCAGCAAAGCTGTGTCGGATATACAATTGAATGCAAAAGAAAGCATTTTGAATATGATCAAAGAAGTAAAACCAACAGATGTAGACGAGAAACTCCCCAAAAGTAATGATAAAAATGATGATGCTGACGAGAGCATGAAAAAGAGTGTTGGATTGTTAAAAATGATGGGCTACACGGATGAAGACATATACGAATCATTTGCATAGCTTGTTTAAATCAAGCAAATGCTATGAGCCAAAATGCCTTGTTTATTATATTTACCCTGCCATAATATATTTACTGCTTTTGGAAACCAACCTATATTTTAGTGCTGGGAAAAAATTTTTTTATAAATTTTTTTTTTTGGTAATGTTATTTTAATGACGTTAGAGTGGTATTTCAAATAGTGCTAAAGTCGTGTTTTCGATAACTTTAAATCTAAATATCCTTTATTGTATCGAAAAAACAATCAACCAAAAAGTGTCACAAACAACTTTAATATAATTGCTTTTTTTTTGTCTCTTTAGAACAATTATTGTCGGTTTTTTAAACTTACTTGAATATTAGTATCTTACTTCAATTTAAAGTTATCTTTTCACATCAAGTATCCAAAAGTTTTTAAGTTTCTTCTATTTTTTTTTTTTTCTAAAGCAAAAGTATAACAAAGACAACATAATAATTATAATATAAAAAAATGACTAATTCTGTTAATGTTGTTGAGGAATCACAACACAAATCTAGAGTATATGCTGATGCTTTAGGTGATTTGGAAAAAACACCACGCTACCCACAAGGTGATTTGTATAGCAACTACGAAATATTTGAATGGATTTATTGTAGAGATAATCAATGTTCATTTCAATCTATGGACGTTATTGAACCTATTAAATCAACTAAATATGTGAATAATACAGATACTTTTGTTAAATTAAAAGATTTGCAAAAAGAACACAGCGATTCTTCAGTTTCCAATATGAAATTAGAAGTTTTAAATAAAATAGGTAAAGGAAGATATTCTGATGTTTATAAAGCTATTGATGTTTCAACAGATAAATATTATGTTATCAAGTTTTTGAAGCCTATAAAAAGAAAAAGAATCTTTAGAGAAATATTGATTCTGAATAATCTGAACTTGAAAAACGAATACGTCAAAGTCACTAAGTTTATAGATGTGAATTTCAATTACTACAATCATGATAATACTTTGGTACGAAAGTACTACATGAAAAAGCATAATGGTATTAATAATGTAATTCTGCTTGATCACCACGAAATATCCAATTCTGACCAGTATAAGTTAATATTTGAAAGCGCTGTTGACAGTGACTTTAAAAACTTGAACTTTACAAAGATAAAATTGAAAAAATACACATGGGAACTATTGAAGGGTCTGGATTACATTCATTCAATGGGAATTATGCACAGAGATATCAAGCCATACAATGTTTGCTATGACTTTGATAAGGATGTTATCAAAATAATTGATTTTGGGTTAGCTGAGTTTTATTATCCATTGGCAGAACATAATGTAAGAGTGGCATCCAGAGTATACAAATCACCGGAGCTATTGGTAAACTATAAAAAATACGATTATTCTCTGGATCTTTGGTCTTTAGGTTGTATTCTAGCAGCTCTAGTATTTCAAAAAGATCCATTTTTCCATGGTAAAGATAACAACGATCAACTTTTAAAGATAATCAAAATCCTTGGTACTGATGACTTATTCAGTTATATGGAGAAGTATGGGGTCAGACTTCAAGGAGAAATTAAGCAAATGGTACAAGACTTCCCTTATTATCCTAAGAAATCATGGAGAAAATTGGCAGTTGAAAAATGTAACAAAGAATTATTCGATTCTGATTTTGTAGATTTCATTGATGGTTTACTATGCTATGATCATCAATATAGATTGACAGCCAGAGAAGCAATGATGATGCCTTGGTTGGATGCTGTAAGAGAATAAAACTATGTAACAACTTAATATTTATATAAATAGATAAAGAAATTTTTTTTTTTTTTTTGTTCATTGAGTTTTATTGCTTATTAATAAAGCCTCCAGCTCCTGTAGTTTTTTTTTCAATTCTCTGTTTTCAGAGACGATTCTATCGTAATCTCTTTCCATTAAATCTCTTTCCAGTTTTTTTCTTTGTCTACACTTCATAGCTGCTATTCTGTTTCTTTCTAATAGCCTGGCTTTTTTATATTCTGGAGTACCTGGAATCAAAGTATTACTTGGTGGTAAAATTCTCTTTGCTCCACCTTTTTTATTGTTAGAATTGCTTTTACTAAAGTTTTTTTCATTACTTGAATCAAGGTTGTCTTGAGAAACCGACTGTTTTTGTTGAGAATTAAAGTCCGAGTTATCTGATTGTAAAATGTTATTGTTGTTTAAGTTGTCATCCGTTGGCTCAATTTTCACCATTCTTCCCATCTCTGGTATATTTGTTACTTGGTTCATCAATAGCTTTGGATAAACAGGCGGCTGCGAATAATATAGCTGATCAACTAGTAAAATGTCATTGTTCAATTGGTCAATTTGACCATTGGATATAGAAACTCTTCTTCTTCTTCTGTCCTTATCTGAAATAAAATTATTTGGAGCAAAACCATCATCGACTGTTTGACCTTTATGTGAGTGCTGCCCAATCATCATGTGTGGAGCAAAGTTACCGTGAACATCCGAATCGTCATATGGGTTTATAAAGTTTTCAAAAATAGGGGGGTTTGTTAATGGCCATTGACTTACATCAATGTTGTAATTCTTATACAACGGTTTTAAGTTATTTGTTATATCTGAATCTTCTCCAATCAAATTCGTGTTGTTAAATTTGTGTGGAACGTTTATATTTTGAAAAAAATTCGCATAACTGTTACCTCTATCGTTTGTGTTATTGCTTAGTTGTCTGAATTGTAAGTTATTCAGATGGTGTCCTTGGTTCAAAGGTTTAATAGCATTGGTAGTATTAGTATTCGAAGCATTTCTTTTGTTTAAAAATTGCTGTGAATAGTTGTTGAATTGGTGTGTATTATCCATTGTACAGAATATTTTATATTGGCTATTTTGTCTATTTATTTTCTTCTAAAAAAAAATAAAAATAAAATGAATTTAAGTATAGATGAGCAAGTTAAAAGTTGTGAAGAAATTCAATAGTATGTCAGTTAAGTGAAATATTAATGAGCTCTAATTTCTTTCTCTAATTCTCTTTTTGGCTGTTAACTCATTGGTAAATCAAATTATTACTAAACATTAATGCATAGATAATTACTTTAAAATTTTAAAAAAGAGAGAAAAAAAAAAATCATATTTTTTCACCACTAGTAAAAGTTCTTCGAAGCTTCGCTTCGCACACTAGATTACCCATTTTGAGAAAAAAATAACTATAATGGCATGATTTCGGAAATGTATTTTTCCTTTTTGTATAAACCCGTTACTGTTTATATCCGAATTTGGCACCAACGCATTTATATATAAGATGAACGCATTCTTTGCTGTCAAAGCATTTTTTTGACCAAATCTACGTATTGCCCTGCCATCAGACTAAAAATGCCCAATACGGAATCACAAAATTTATAATTCTACAATTTTTTTTTTTTTTTTTCAATCTCCTTCTTTACCTTGGTGCAGTATCAAGCAAAAGTTTCAACCCGCAAATTTTTTATATTTTCACAATTCATATTATCATTTTAATCCCATTTAGTTAAAGCATTACAATTACAAAACATTTTTACTTTTATAGATAAACCAAAAACCATATACATTTTTTTTCTTTGAATAATATGAATATTTTAGACAATAAAAAGAAGTTTAAGGATACCCTTGAGTCATATGCTAATAATATTTTCAAGTACAAATTAAGCAATAAACCGAATAAGTTTAATACATCTAGTAATGACTTGAAAAAAGAATACAAGAAACTAACAAAGTTGAGGAAAGATATCAATGATTTGATAGAAAACGATCCAAATGATGCCAGATTATCTTACATCAATCTATCTACACCATTAATGCATGAAACAATTCAAAAATATGAAGAAGTTTTAGTGGAAAATGGTGAGGCTATAATGGAGCAACCTAATTCATCCACAAGCAAAGAAGCTGAACTTCCAGCTGCATCTTCTACACAGCCTGTTTTAAATGATGCAGAAGCAATTAGAGCAAGTAAGAAAGAACAGAGACGTTTGATGAAAGAAAAGAAGAATAAAATGAAACTGCAGGCCAAGCTAGCTCAACAAGAAGCCTTCAATAACAAACAAATCATGATTACTGAAAAATCAGCTAAAGATATTGTTATAGAAATTCCAACTGAACCATCAACTCCTACAAAGTCATCAGAAGAGCCAGATAATGAAAGCTTTAGGGTCGAAGCAGTTCCAAAAGTCAAGAAAAGTGAGGATAAGAAGAAAAAGAAAGAAAAAGCAGTTACTGGTACTGTTGTTTTTGAAAAGAACATATTGAATATCAACACAGGTGTCAGTTCCAACAATACCATCAATAAACCAGCTTCTACTCTGGGTTCTTACGGAAATCTTCCTGCAAAATCTTTGATTCCAAGCACACCTTTGTCATCTTCAGGAAGTTTAGCAACCAATACCACAAACTCTCCACTTCCCTCAAAAACTGTTGAATGGAGTGAATTAGCAACTCAAAGAAAGCTGAAGGAACAAGAAGAAAAACAAAAAGAAGAGCGTTTGAAGTTTGAACAAGAAAAAGCAAAGAAACAAAAAGAAGATAGAGAGAAATATTTAAAAGATAAATTCACAATTCCTTCTGTTTTTATGAAATTGGAAGTCCCTCAGAACACCACCAAAACTTTTGAACCTGTTGATAATGTTGTTGAAACTAATTCTCTCAAATATACAGTAGGAAAAGATAATTTAGAATTGAAATACAACAACGACGTTTTGTCGCAACAGTATCCAATTGTAAATGGTTTCAAAAATCAAATAATTCAAGCAAGTCCTAATTTGCCTGAGTCTTTAAAGCAAATGTTTACTGATTTACATATAGCTAGAAACACACCATACAAGAATTTAGGTAATAATGAGGTGAAACCTATTTGGTTTAATTTCGAGGAATCACAAGGATTTGAAAATGCACAAGCTACCAATGAAAATATCAATAGCAATAATAACAATAATACTAGTTCACAAGGAATAGTCATTACAGGAAGACGTCAAGATAAAGACAGCGGAACAGATGAAAAGGAAAAGACAAAAGAGCAAAAAAGCAACACTTTTGAATTCGGATTCTCTTTCACACATGGTCTTATATCAAACATTTTTGAACAATGTGTCAACAAAGAAATGTAATTACATTTAATATATACTGAGATTAATTTGAATCATTAAATTTTTTAAAAAAAAAAAGATAAATATATGTTTATTTTTGAACAGAAGGAACTTCATTACTGGCAATGTTACATTGATGACATAATCTAGTTTCTCCTTCATCAAATTGACCAGAAACAGAATGCCAAACACCTCTGTTGTAAAAGATACATAGTTCACCATTGGACCACTCATGAGCATATACATTTTCAGGGTTGATAGCAGGTTTCATCCATTTGTATATCAATTCTCTAGACTTTTCTAAACCTAGAACTTCCCCATTTGGTAAGTATAACTTATAAACACAACAGCCATGGACTTGTAAATGGTGCTTTCCAGTTACCGGGTTTGTCCAAACTAAAGGCAACTTCATTATATGTTTTTCTTCCCATGGTGGTAACTCCTTCAACTCTAATTCTTTACCTTCATTGCAAATAGTCAACCCATCATTAGTTGCTGCACACTGGCTAATGTAGATATATGGATGCGGCGCATACATGATTTTACTATTTAGTACAAGATCTTTGTCTTCCTCAGATAACAAGTCAAAGGCATTTGCCCCTGATACAAAACATGTTGCAGCTTGTTGTACTAGTAATTCATTGTTCTCAGGATCATCATATTTGACTAATTGTTTCTTATCTTTGGATGGAACCTTCAATCCTAATAAGGTAGTAATCTTTGGAGGATACAACTTGTAAAGAGCTGAGTCAATGTGCCATCTGTAGAATCTGGTCCATGGAATTTCATTTTCAGGGACGTCAAAGCACTTTTCTTTTGGCAAATGGTCTTTATGAAATGTGAAATGAGTTGGGTGTTTCAAGTTGATATCTTCTTTGCCATATTTAGGATCATTCCATACCCCGTTTCCTAATACGTGGACTTCTGGTTGTTCCTTGATAGTAATCAAATCTCTTTTTAAAATACTTTTGTCATTAGCCAAAATTTTGTCTTCATGTCCATAGCTAATCTCATCTTTCAAAGAAGAGTCAAATGATTTTGTTAAGTTGTATTGAGATTTAGGACTAAAATTTCCTTGTCCTGGGATAACCACCACCAAATATGTCAAAACTGCTTCATATAGCTTTTTGTGGTCATCTTCATTCAATAAAGAGGGGTCATTGTTACAGTATGATGGTAGTGTGACTGTACAACCCAATGGCTTATCAACCAATGGGGTAACTGTGATAGTTTCGGACTTAATTTGTGAGGTAGTCATTTTAGCTGGGTTATTTTTTCTTTTTTTGGTGGTATATTGACTAGGGTAATGTTGTTTTCTGGTATTATTATCTATTAAACTATTCTCTAATCTCCATCAAAACATGTATTTTTAAAGAGTAAACGATTCCCTTATATACAAATTCAATTCACTATGATGTGACATTACAGTGTACTCATTGATCTATGTGCTTATCAGCAACTAAATCCATTACTTTTTGTGTTCGTCTCTTTCGTTATCTCCAATCTCGTCTTTTCCTTATCAGAAGACCGCTTAGCGCCTTTAATTTTTTTGTAATGCTTTTTTTTTTTTTTTTTTGGCGTGTTTTTCGGAAGCTCCGAAACTATCGTTAAAGTCGCTTTTTTAAAATTACTAATCGGTAGTTTCCGCAGGGTATTGAGAGCAATAATAACAGGTTAGTAACAACATTACACGTATTGAAAGAGTAAACATATAATATAGGCAAAAAAAAAAGAAGAAGAAGGGACACGCTAATATCCGATTGAAAAAGTATTGACCCGAAGATTTAATTAATTAAAGTAAATATGTATTTGTTTTGTTATGAACCAAATTGGGTTGTCCATTTGTCATAGGTACGTAATGTTTCCAAGTTCACAGAGCCTTTAACCTTGTTGTCATGCAAAGATCTTTTGAAATCACCAATAGTAATGTTTCTGATGGTATTTTTGTCAACATTTAATATAGAGTTATCACCTTTTCTGATAAGCTCTCTTATTGGTTCCATTGATGCATCCTTACATAGAGTTAACAAATCTGAATTTGAAAAACCTTCGGTTAGACTTGACAATTCAGCCATTTCTTCAAGACTAAAGTTCTTTTCAATATTGCCTTCATCTTTTTTAATTTCATTTTTGCTCAACAACATTTCTATTAACTTGATTCTATCAGCCTCATTAGGCAATGGGCAGTAAATTCTTTTTTGGAATCTTCTTCTTGCTGCATCATCAATTACCCATGGTAAGTTGGTACATCCCAAAACCAATACTCTGTTGTAAGTACCATCTTCCTTCATAGTATAGTTGATATTGGACCACTGAGTTAAAAACTCATTCTTGAATCTTCTTGAACTTTCTCCTGCTGCACCACCATCATCTCCACCATCGTCATCTCCTCCTCCACGAGATCCCAATAAGGAATCTATTTCATCTATAAAAATAATACTAGGTGATAACTTCGATGCTAAGGTGAACACTGATCTAACCAACTTTTCACTTTCACCTAAAAACTTAGAAGTTATTGAACTTACACTAACATTGAAAAAAGTGGAATCAGTTTGATAAGCTACACATTTAGCCAACATTGTTTTACCTGTTCCCGGTGGACCATATAAAAGTAATCCATTAATAGGTTCTCTCAACCCAGAAAATAAATCAGGTCTTAGGAATGGAAACACAATTGTTTCTTTTAGTTGACTCTTACAGTTGTCTAAACCAATGATATCATCCCATTCCAAAGGTCTTTGGTTAGACCTAGCAACTAAAATTTCTTGAAAAATTTGCTTTCCTACTTTATAATCAACTTCTGGTGTTTGTCTTAATATCTCATCTTCAAGCAAATCTTTATCTGTTTTTTTTGAATTTTCACCATTGGAGGTATTAGTTTTGTTCCCAGCTGGGCCTGAATTTTCCAAAATCGGTATTTTTTTATTACTTGTTGGCTTGATTGGTTGCTTAGCTCTGGTCGGTTGATTTGTAGGAACATTTCCACTTTGTCTTTGCTTTTGGTTGTTGCTTACTGCAGCCAATGTTGCTGCTTGTAAAGAAACATTGACTGGTTTCCCCTCAAAACTTCTTCTTGCTGGTGGAGTAGTGATTTTTGCTGGTTTGGTGACTTTTGGTTGCGCAAAATCAGCATCAAAATCTTCAAAAGGATCATTTGTGTTTGCTTCATTATCATCAACCAAATCCATTTTACTTGTATTGTCCGTTATATCTATTAATTGGCCATCATCACCGCTCGCATTTCTAATCTTTGTTGGTGTATTTGATGATTGTTTTTTGTACTTTCCACTTGCATTAGATCCTCTGCTGGTGTTGCTATAGCTTTTGTTGTTAATATTTTTTAATTTTTGGGCTTTTTGTTCCTCTCTTTGACGTTCAAATTTCTTTTGCTCCACGTAAGTTGGCACTTTAGATTCAGCCGTATCAGAAACGTTCAAAGCAGAATTGGCTCTGTGTTCATGACTGTGATCTCTCATTGTTCTCATTACTCGTTTTTTAAACATTTTGTTTTGTTGAACAGATGATGTGTTTCCAGCTTGTAAGAGCATGTTTGAACTGCTTTTTCTTCTAGATAAAGACGGACTTTGATTTGTAGGGGTTTCAGACAATGAAATGTCTGAAGATTCTGGAAGTCCATTGCTTGCTAGATTTTGCTCTTTGACATATTGCAATACATTTTCAGACTTCTTTATGATTAAATACAAAGAGTTGAAGACTTTAACTTTATCATTATTTATATGGTCAGGATCATTGACGACTACTAAATAAGGATATTTATTGTTCATTTGGTGTAGTTCGAAGCGTAATTCAGTGACCAAATTTTTCAACCCTTGAACCCCTTGAATTACGGGTTTATCGTTAAAATCTTCTTGCTGCAAACATATGGATTTGAAATAAGAATAGTTATTACTGTATGTTTCATATAATTCAAGTAATTCAAAAAGAACTTGTGACTTAGCTTTATTGTCAGCTTCTGCATCGCTCTTAATATCAGAAGCATTCTGATTTTTTTTATTAAAAAACTTGTTTAAGAACCCAGAAGGCCTGGTTTTATCGCCTGACATTGATTTGAATAGTTTGGTTTCTTCACACTTTCGTTCTATCTTTGGATATTATGCTGAAACTACAGTCTGTGTAAAAACCCCCCACTAGGAAGCGCTGCTAAATTAATAACATTTCTGCTTAACTTTCTCCCCTCGTTCTAAAATCTAAACAGAAGACAAAATGCCTTTGAAAAAAAAAAAAAAAAAAAAGGTGGCCCCTCCCTTTAAACACGTTTTATAAATGAATTATTTGATCACTTAGTAAATGTATGAAAAATTTTATATAGTTTATGGATAAATGGTTAGAAAAATAGAGTTCTAATACTTATTAGTAATATGACGAGTATGTTGGTAACCATGGTAATCCACCAAACGTGTTGAACAGCAAATACACATTCTTTATAGACAAAGTCAAAGCTGTCGTAGTTGTGATTGAACTTCATTTCTAGCAAACCAGTAGCACCGTCAAAGTCACCCATCATTGATCTCACGGTAATTTCTTGAACAACCTCTCCTGTGAACTGCTTGTTGTTGCTTTTACTGTCAACTTTAGATGACGCTTTCCAGTGTGAAATGGCCAATCCTTGAGCATTATCTTTCATTTTGGATGAGTATCTATTGTAAATGACATCACAGCCGTAGTGATCGTGACCTGTTAAAATAATACCAGGTTTCCCATTATGAAACAGTAAATTCATTATTTTATCAGTGGTTTCCATTGACAAGTGATTTTGAGATCTCATCAATCCTTGCTTGTATGTTTCTTTTTCATAGTCTAAAGGATAAAATCTAGTATCTGGTCCATCCACACATAGTCCATTTGGTTTATACATTGGAATATGTTGCAACAATACAGTGGTACCTTCAAACTTTTCTTCAAAAAGTTGATACAAAAATTCCCAAGTAGTTTGTACAAGCTCCTCTTCTAAACCTGGTCCTTCTATCAGCATACTATTTAAATTGACAATTCTATAGCTGTTAGGCTTGCCTCTGTTGTAATGCAATACAAAGTTGTCCTTTCCAAACATGTCTGTAAATCTTGACATGTGCTGGTAAGTTATATCTCCTGAATATCCAATATCATGGTTACCAGTCATGTTTATAAACATACAAGAATCCTTATCTGTCCATCTGTAGACATCGTCTCCCATATCAAAGTTCAAGCTTTCCTTGTCGTTGTTTATTGCGTGTATAGTCTTATCGGCAAATTTTACCCAATTAGTTTTGTAATTGATACCATCATCAGCAGGATTGTTTTTTTTTAGTTCTTCAATTCTTTCCACATTCAATGGCATGGCACCTGGAAAGACTCTTTTAATGTATCTTGCAGTTCTATTATAAAATTCATCATCTGATATCCATTGAGAGGAAAATAAGTCTCCCATGACAATAGAAAAGTCAGGTTTCAGTCTTTTAAACATTGTGTTAAATATATGACCCAAATAGTAGTCATTTCCAAACGTATCTAATTTCTTTAGTATTGGAGTATTCTTCCAATTTCCCTTTATTTGTGGATCCCCAAATAATAAAAATCTAGGATTTTTATATTTGTTATGAATTGTTTTAGATTCTGCGCTCTTTTTGTTTAACATAGTTTCATAAACATCAGTAAGGTATGTCTTCAAATACTTGATATTTAACTTTTCAGCAACAGTTTTAAAATTTGGCGATTTTTCAATTCTAAATATGTCTGTTATTTTTTCACTCAAGTGATTTTGTTGTTTATCATCCCAAGAACATAATTCTGGTGTCAATGAAGGGTATGTGTGTATATATATTCTCAATAAGATAGATAATACCAATAAAATGTTGGTAAATCTTTTGAAAATAGTCTTGAAATCAACCATGGTTCTTGTATGTACTTTTGAACAAACCTTTTTATTTTCTTAATTTGATTTTAGAAAGTCGTGTCTATTGAGTGATTTCAGAAAAGAAAAAGAAAAAAAGAGAATTTTTATTTTAACAACCAATAATTATTCAAAGCTACAGTAACTTAGGACTCAGTTCTTGGTTATCAACACATGATTCATGTATTTTTTCTAAGAAGTATTTGCCAATCCCTTTAACAGAGTGAATAATAACGAAACGGCAATTATGTTTATTGAATTGTATGAAAAAAACCCCATCTAGGTTGCATTATATATGTGAACAAATTTTTTAAATCCGAACATAACTTGTTAGCCCCTATGGCTGGTAAGCTTTCAGCAAAGCATACAGAGAACGATATGATTCTAGTATCTAGTGAATAACAATATGTAAATTAAGAATTATATATATTTATTTAAAACTATTTGACCTTGGCTTTGGCAATCATATCCTCAAACATTTGAGATTCTTCTTGTTCTTCCTTAGTTCTAGTTGTTTGTTTGAATATTTTACCTATAGATAACATGACCTTGGCTCTTTCTATTCTTTCCTTTTTAGACTTTTCTGAATCTTTTAGTACATTTTCACAAGTCTTTTTAACCTTTCTACTGCTTTCAAACTTGGTCATTAGCCACATTGTCTTCAAAACTTTAGGCATCAACTTTTCTTCCATTTCAGCTTGTTTCTCAGGAGATATTTCTTCTTCAGAATTCAGGTCTCCCATTGAGGAATTAGCAAGTTTGTTAAGCTCTAAAGCAGATGACAAAATTCCATAAGCACTTTTGGTTGTTTCTTTTTTGTCTTTAAATCCTGTGACAACCTTGGACAACCCAAAAGTCTTGTTAGCTTTCATGAAACTTTCAGCTTTTGTAGTATAAATGGATCCAATCAAGTGAACTAACTCCAAACCAAAAGATTCAACTTTTAGCAAATCAGCTTCTTTCTGTATTTTCTTATTGTAATCTTCCATACGATTTTGTCTTTGGTATAAAAAGTAGTCATCTATCAAAGTATTCAAATAAGTAGTCATCTCGGCTATTTGTTTCTTTGTAGCTTCATCTTTCTTCTCTTGCATTTCTCTCATTTGTTGTCTCATCTTTTCCTTCTGTTCTCTTTTTAATTTTTTAATTTCTTGATTACTTAAGTGAGACATGTCACCGGCTGTAGAAACAGTATTATGTTCATCTCCGTTTTCGCTGCTTTCATTTTTATGCAATACATCAGTGGAATCACCTGTCTTTACGGTTCCATCCATAGTTAAATCATCTGGCATGTCACCAAAAAAGTTGATATCACCCAAAAAGTTTTTGAAAGCCCCACCACCAAATATGGAATCAAAGAACTCAGTAGCATCTACTGATTCTTTTTCTGGTGGATTTCCTTCTTTACCGTAGGTATCATAAATGTATCTTGTGTTAGAATCGGATAAAATTTGAAAAGCTTTTGACAGCTCTTTAAATTTTTCGGTATCACCTGTTGGTCTATCAGGATGGTACTTCAAAGCTTGTTTTCTGTAAGCTTTTTTGATTTGTTCATCAGTGGCTGTTACTTCCACGCACAAAAGATCATAATATTCAGTTTCTTTAACCATAATACAAATCAGTGATTATTATGTTGAGGATATTAGCAAAACAAAGATCAATTAACTATTGATTAACAACACAAAAAAAGTAAAACGAATGGCTTCTTTTGGCGTTTCTCACTGTCTTCTTATTACACAACTAATGTGATTACTCGACATATGTTTTCGGAAGCTTGATCAATTTATTTGAAAAAAAAAAATACCACAAAGTTTGTTATTCCGAGGTGAACAATTTGTAACGACTTAAGGGGAGGAATATACAGTGATTTTTAAGGTAATTGAAAAGGTTATATCCGATATACTCATAACTACTTTATAACGAACTATATACAAGTTTTAGTAAATCTAATTACTGAACAAGAACTGTAAATCAGCAGGAGTCAATCTATTGATCGATGCTTGATCTTGATTGATAACAGCATTAATCATATTTGCTTTTTTCTCCTGCAGTTCAATGATTTTAGACTCAATACTGTCTTCTATACACATGTGAATAATCTTAACAGGTCTTTTTTGACCAATTCTTAAAATTCTACCACCTGATTGGGCAGCCAATGATGGATTCCACCATGGGTCTAACAAAAATACAGTTGATGCTGCTGTTAAATTGATACCTACACCACCTGCTTTCAAAGATACCAAAAAGACTTCAACATTTGCGTTTTCCATGAAATATTTGATTGTTTGATCTCTTTGCATAGGTGTCATATTACCTGACAATTTGGCTGTTTTGAATCCAGCTTTTTTCAATCTCCATTCTACCAAATCCAACATATTGGTGAATTGGGAAAACACAATAGATTTTTGAGAAGAATCTTCAGCTCTTTGTTTATAAAGTTCCTCGACCAAAGCTTCAATCTTGGTTGATGATTTCCATGTACCGTCTAGCTTGATGTTGTTAACAATACTTTTCTTTTTTTTATAAGAAATCATTTGGTTCATCATTTCTTGTTCATTTTCTTCATCATCAATTATTATTGAAGGCTGTTGTAAATCTATAGATAAGTCAATGTGACACACTGGGCATGATGGTTGTGTGTTGTCCAAGCTGCTATCAATGTATTCTTTAACACATAATCTACAAAATTTGTGATGACATCTAGATTCTATAGGGTCCTCAGCTTTATCATCACAAAGCTGACAAACCAACACATTTGCATCATTGACTTTTCTTAGCTTATGTAAAACCAGATCTGGATGATCAGCTAATTGTCTCATTCTAGTCAATAAAGTAAAAATGTTTGCGTAATTGTTCAATACAACACCGTCTTCAACATAAGTAGAAAAAGTCCTTTTGATATCTGAATACAAACTACTATACAAGTCTTTCTCTTCTGGATTGAAAAAATCTCTTCTAATGGTAACAATTTTAGGTGGCAAACCCAAATCATCAGCTCTTTCTACTTGTGTTCTTCTTAACATAATATGTTTCAACAAAGCTTGCATATTGTCAAATGATTCTTGCCCTTTACCTTCAATACCATACTTCAAAATGTTCTTCAACATAAAGTGATTGAAAAAGTTGGTATGTTGCATAATGACATGAGTACACTTGTCACAATGCATGTTATCTGAAAACTGCCAATGAGGTGAGTTACAGTCACACTTTGTGCAATAATATGTTTGGAAAGGCTCTATACCTAAGAATCTGATTAAAGAATACAGTTCCCCAATTCTATTTTGAATGGCAGTACCCGTTAAGCACCATCTTTCATATGTGTCCAAAGCAGCAGCAGACTTTGAAGTATTACTATTTCTATCTTTGATGTTATGTGCTTCATCTAAAATGACTCTATGCCAGCTGAAATTGTGCAGCAATGACTTTTCAAAATACTTACCTTTCTTTCTTTGAATACCATACTTTTCACGACGATAACAACTTTCTAAAACGGAATAAGTAGTCAAAACAACGTCATACTTGTTAAATACGGTTTTTAATTCATCATTTGTTAACTTTTCTGCAATTTTGTTTCTTTGAGGTCCATAAAACAAAAATGTCTTCAAATGATTGTTGGTATGTTTTTCGATTTCATCCTTCCATTGCATTAAAGCAACTGTTGGAGCAACCACTAATGTGGTTTTTCTGTCTTTATCACTGATGTTATCAGGGTCTGCTACTTCATCTTGGTCACTGATGATCAAACCAATAGATTGGATTGTCTTACCCAACCCCATTTCATCTGCTAAAATACCACATGTTCTAGACTTCATCCAATGAAGACCTTCCAATTGGAAAGGTAGTAATTGAGTTGGCATTAGCTTTGGTTGCGGTGCTTGAGTTGGAGTATGTTTTGGCTTATTATTTAAGTCATCAAAAATAGGTATTAAATGTGGATGATTCTCAAATAATTTTGTAGTGGTTCTTAAGTGATAATCAATTTGTTTTCTAGGTTTCTTTGGCTTTTTAGTTTTTTGTTCATCATCGTATTCCTCCATTTCTTTCTTAGCAGCACCCTTCTTTCTTGTCTTTTTAGCAGCTGGCTTTTTGGCTGGCTTCTTTTTCTTCTTATCCTCTTCTAAAAATCCACCACCAAGTTCATCGATATCGCTGGATATTTCTTGTATATCTTTGGAGTCATTGTCTCTTTTGGTTAACTCAGATAATACTATAAAATCGTCTTCAGAATCTTCTTTCAATATTTTCAAGTCTTCTTTAGTGATAATAAAATCGTCTTCCTCTTCAGAATCTTCCTTAACTTTTTTTTTAGCATTCAATCTTGAGCTCTGTCTGGTATTTCTCTTCTTAGTTTTTGGTTCTAATTGTGATGATTCGTCATCACTCGAGGATAATACAGTGTAAGAAATAACTTTATTGGCTGCCGCCCTTGACGATCTGTTTCTTCCACCTGACATGTTTGTTAATTCTCAAATCTGGGTTTTAACAAACTTTCTTTGAGTTTTAATTGTAAGGATTATGGTATCTATTATCACCATTGATTTAAATATCAATAATTACGAGACAAAAGCCATTACACCTTAAGTAAGTTTACGCGATCCATGTACGAATATTATGCGCCCTCAAAAAAATAATATGTGCTTTTCAGCCATTGATTATTACATCATCAATGCTCTTCTGAGAATAACACACGTATTTTGGTTGGCAGGGTAACGGCAACGGCATTTGAATATATATATTAATGGTGGTCCGATAGTGGTAGAATGCCTTCGGGTATGCTTCAAGCACGTGAATTCTGACGAACTGTTGTTGATATAGTTGATCAAATTGGAAGCGGATATATCAACTGAAATAAGGAATCACCGCAATCTGGCAACCTTGATTCAAAGTTTAAACTACTTCAAGTCTCATAGACTATATTTCGATACACCAATGATGGTGGATACCGAAGTAATATCTGAAATGTCAGTCATTTTCAACAAGTTTGACTATTTTTTGTACTGAAAATAGCTTATATTAGGTGTGTTTTTTTTTTTTTTCCATTGGCTTTTCTTCTGGTATATTAAATTGTTCATTCATTTCGAATTATGAATAAAATGAACTTTTATAATAACCTAAAGATCAAAACATTATAAAAATGGAGTACGGTAGATATACTCAGACAAATTTTGGAAATAACTCAGAATTTATAAATGAACAATTCAACAATGCAACCAAGCAGTTTCTGGATCAAGTTTATGACCATGTAAGTACTTACATGCCTGTAATAATGCCAGCTATGAAGTACATTGCTCAACACTTTATGAATTTTCGAATTTTGACCAGTATATTATTAATATATTTTAATATGAAAAAGATAAAAACGTTTTGGAAATTGTACATAACCTTCCATTTGATCATTATATCCATATACGTATACAACAGAACAGTGGTGAAATTAATCAATGATGACATTCCACTTCTCTATGAATATATGAACAAACATGGTGATATAGAATTAACCATAAAGCGTATTTATAAAAATTACCTTTTGGCTGCTTTATCTGATGAGCACAAAAAGATGGTGGACGATATAATTTCACACTACTTAAAAGCAGGGTTGCAAATAGTACTGATTCCAATACAAACTTTTGTTATTAGAACATTACAAGATGTCGAAAGTTTTCTTCATTCGTTTTAAAAAGTAATTTTTATATATATTTGACATTAGCATTAAATCATTTTTTATAAAATAAAAACAATGTTAATTATTCATTTTAAAAATAATAATAATAAAGCTATATATGCACTCAAAATGAAACAATTTTTTTTTTTTGTTTTTTCAATTTTACTTAGCACTTGATCCTCTGGCACCAGCACCAGAAGCAACCAAATCAATTTGTTGCTGAGTCAATTCAACTTCTGGCAGTTTAACAGATGCATCAACAGCTGGTAAAAATCCAACTTTAACTAAGAAAGCAATGTAAATATCTATTTGCTCGGAAGTAGCTCCCATCTTCAAGGTAGATAAATCATAACCATTCCATTCAGCATCTTTTTTCAAAATTTCGACAGTATTAGAATCGTTTAAATTTGGAGCTCTTGTGTTTTCAGGTAAACCATCCAAGCACATTGCCAACAACGGATATAATGCATTGTCTTCGCCTTTAATGACTACACTTTCCTCCAAATTCTTTTTCCATTGATCATAAGATTCAATCTTGACATCGTAATTAAACTTGCTCAATTCATTCAAATAAGATTTAAACTCAATTCTTGGATGGGCTGTAACATGAACAACTTTATAAGCATCAGCAAATGGATGAATGGCTGAAGCAACACAAACTCTGGCAACATGGTCTACAGGCACCATGTTAACCTCATTAGAAATATCAGGAATAGATTTCAACTGAACACATCCCTTCAAAAATCTCAACAAGAAATCATCAGTGTTGGAAGAACCGTTCCAAGAAGCACCAGTAACATAACCTGGTCTGATAATACTACCTCTCAATCCTCTTTGACCAGCTTGTCTGATAATGTATTCAGCAGCCCATTTAGATTGACCATAACCACCGGTTAGGCCCTTACTTGAACCGTCAAGATTGTCGTCTTCACTAATAGCTCCATTCAAATTAAAGAAGTGGTCAGTGTCAACGGTAGATGTTGAAGATACAAAGTTAAAGTACTTTGGCTTTCCAGTGGAGCACAAGTTCAAAACATTGACTGAAGAAATAACATTGGCATCTCTTAACTTAGAGTATGGGAAAACCCAGTGAACCAAAGCACCATTGTGTATAATAGTGTCAATTTCATTGGATAGTTGATTCCATTTGGTATCATCAAATCCAAACTGTGGTTTGGACAAGTCTCCTAAAACAACCTTGATCTTGGATACAAAATCATCAGACCAAATACCATAAGTTATACCAGCCTTTTTCAATCTTTCTAATCCAGAAGCTTCATCATTGGCTCTTACATGAGCATAAACTGTAACATCGATATCTTTTCTAACTAATAAATCTCTCAAGATATAAGAACCTAGGAAACCAGTAACACCGGTGACAAAAACATTGATTTTGGCACCCTTGACAAATTGCTGAGCTGGAGCAGCATATGAATCAGCCAGCAAATCTTTACTAATAGTTTTAGCATCCCCAGCATAATCAGCTACAACATCATTTGTTGTTGTTTCAGTATTAAAGACAAATTGAGAAAATGCAGAAATAGATGGATGCTTGAATATAGTACCCAATGGAACATCAACACCAAATTCTTTTCTCAATTGGAAAATCATTTTGGTTGCCAAGATAGAATGACCACCTAAATCAAAGAAAGTATCAGATGGACTGACATCAACAGGTTTGTTAGGTAAAATAGATGTCCATAAATTCAAAACCTTTAACTCATCAACAGTAAATTTAGATTCATCAAGTTCAACAGCAACATTTTCAGAAACTAAAGTTAATTGTTTAGCAGTTGGATATTGTAACTTTGGCTTATCAACTTTACCATTTGGATTTAATGGTAACTTTGGTAAAACAATAACAATGGATGGTATAGCATAACTAGCTAATTTTTTCTTTAAAAATTCTTTCAATGCCTTTTCTAGTTTGTAGTATTCAATCATAGCCTTGACATGCACATCTTCAATAGCAGATCCTTCTTTTAATGGAGTATGATACTTCTTTAAATCTTCTGCTTGATCATATCTTGGGACCATAAAAGTAATCAAAGTTGGTTCGCCTGCCAAGTTTTTTCTTACTAAAGTGATGTTTTCTCTTACAATTGGGAATTGAGAAATGTTGGTATCAATTTCACCTAGTTCAATTCTGAAACCTCTAATCTTTACTTGATCATCAGCTCTACCACAACATTCAGTGTTACCGTCAGGTAAGTAACGACCTAAATCACCAGTTCTATACATTCTATCTCTAACACCTAACCAATCATCAGCCTTGTAGTCAATGCTGTCCCAGTGGTTTTTTTCAACAAACCAATTGTCCAAGAATTTTTCTTTGTTGGTTTCTGGTAAGCCTCTGTAGCATTCAGCTAAACCACCAGCTCTAACGTAAATTTCACCAACTTCACCAATTCCACACATTTGAGTTCTGTCATGTCTGTTAACAACTAATAATTGAACATTGAACATACCCTTACCTGCAGGCATGACATTCTTGGCTTTTTCCAAAAATACATCTCCTCCAGAGTTCTTTGAAGGAATTTCAAAAAATGATACAGCTCTTTGGGTTTCAGTAGTTCCATACATATTAACAATGTTAACATTTTCAGCCAAAGACTGTAATCTTAAACAATCTCTTTTAGTTAAAATATCACCGACAAAGAATGCATGGTGTAAAGATGGAATCTTGGAGGTGGCACCAGCAGCTAATAGCTGACCAGTGGCAGGAGTTAAATGAGTAACAGAAGCACCATACTTAGACATCCATTCGGCTAATCTACCAGGTGTACCGATGTCATCAGCAGTTGGAACCAACAATTGAGCTCCTAAAAATACAGGAGTAAACATATCTCTTTGGATTGGATCATGAGCAATACCAGAAAGCATAGTGAATTTATCATCTTGACTTAAATTGAATTGCTTAGCCATCCAGTCAAAGTAATAAGCCAATGAAAAGTGACGTCCCAAGACTCCCTTTGGTAAACCTTCAGAACCAGATGTGAAAGCTAATGTAGGATTAGAATCTGGACCAACAACAACACCAGTTGGTGTATCCTTTTTAGTTTCGTAGGCTAATAAAGATTCAGGGGATGTTTGCAAAGTGTGACCTGAAATAACTGCTATTTGATCAACTCTGGTTTTTAAATCCAAGTTTTCGTTTATGTAATTCTCAACATAACTATCTAATAAACCAGCAGATTTAATAACAATTAAACCTCTTGGTTTGGCAACTTGTAAATAAACAGTTTGTCTTTCTGGTGGGTAAGCAGGATCTATAACAGAAAAAGTGGCTCCAGCTTTTAAAACACCGAAAACAGATATCATTAAATCAACACCTCTACTACTATAAATCATAACAACATCACCTTTGGTAATTCCATCAGCAATAAGCTTGTGGGCAACTATGTTACTGGCTCTGTTTATATCTTGGTAGGTAAATATTCTGCTTTCTTCATCAGATACTGGAGTTTCAACAACTAAAGTTCTATCAGGATGTTTGGCAGTGTTTTCTTGGAATATATCATGAATAGCACCTCTAAAGTTGGTCCAACCTAAATTGATTGTTGGATTTGGTATAATATTTTCAGATGAATCGGTCAATAAAGATAAGTGTGTTATAACAGTGTTTGGCTCAACTAAACTAATGAATCTATAAATTTGTTCAGATAATGAGACCATTCTTGAGTTTTCAAACAATTCACCGTTGAAGGCAATTGTTAGGTAATCTTGTTTTATATCGAAATTTAAGCAAACATCAAATGGAGAATGTTCGAATTTGTTTAAGCTGACTGGTTCAGAATTGGTAGAAAAGGCAATTCTGAATAGTTGCGGAGCGTTTTCCAAATCATTTTCCTTTTGTAAATGCTCAGATATTTCATCAAATCCAGAATAATAATCCAAGTTGTTTGTTTTCAAATATTCAAGTTTTTGAGAAATTGTAGAACACAAATGTTCAAAAGTCCACTCTGGGGAGATATTAAATCTCAAAACACCTTGCATTTCAGAACCATCATCAAGGTCTAAATAAATCAAAATATCGTCGTCCCCTGATAGTCTATAAATTAAAGTGGACCATATAGCTAATAAAGCAACGGTAACTTGGTTGTAATCATTGTTATATTTGATTTTTAATTCCGGGATATGGTTTAGCAATTGTTTGATTGTGATTTTTTCAGATCTGATAAAATCGTTTGGTAAAACGGATAATGTAGGATTATCCAAAAGTTGGATGTATTGATTAAAAGTGGAAACTTCAGAAGTCATTGTATCTAATTGTTTTGTTACTGGTTATTGTTTTGTTACTATTATTTGTATTTCTATATCTTCTTCCTTATTTAATATTTCACTATATTGAACAGCTGACTTATATATGTGCCTTAAGTGAACAATTTTTTTTTTTTTTTTAAAATAACAATCACTGGATTTGCTTGGTATCATGACTCAAACACGAGCATATTTTTTGTTTATCATATATCCCTAAATGTATTTCATTCTGAGGCCACGAAAATGTATTTCGGCGAAAATAGGCGAGAGTTCTAGTGACTCAACAAAAAAAAAGACGTCGGGATTTTTCAAATTTTCAGGCTAAATTTTATATTTTTACTAGTAAATCTCAAAAAAAGGCACCTTGTAAAGCGATAAATAAATCTATACTGAATAGGGCACAGACATATTTTTATTTCAAAAAACTGTCTGAGACATTTTCAAATCAGCGTTTTATGTCTCTAAAAAATGTCAAAATTTGAAAATTGCTGCTGTAATATGGATAATGACGTTATTTGGTCTTGATGTTTCCAGGCTTATATCCGAGATATTATTCAATATTAAATACTGAAATACCTGTCAAATCTTTTGATTAAAAGAGAATTTGCTGTCATTTAGTATGAACTTGAGGTACAACAATAAAGGCAGCTTTGATTAGCTTTATAAATAATCAGAAGCATTGTTCTTTTTTTCTTTGTTTATATAAAACCAAAAACTCATCTTGAACTTTTTCCCCTAATCAATCATTTAAGTATATAAATAACTTACTATAAGGTATAAACTAATAAGATATTAGCCAAAACACTAACATTTTTAGCCCATAACTTATACGATTATTACCTTTGATTTCTTTATTTCATTAAACAAATTTTTTTTCAGTATGTTCTTACCCGACTGATTTTCTATATTACCAAAAGCGTACTTGTTTTGGGAATTTAACTCGTAATGATGAAAACCCTTCTCCAAGGTACATTTTTTTTTCTGGTTTTGAAAAAAAAAAAAAAAAAAAAATTTTCCTTTGAAATGTTTTCAGCTGTACTTGTTGTTGATGTGTATAGCAACCAAACAACTAAGAGTCTATTAACTTAATGTCTTCGTCTCAAAGGAAATTGTATCAAGAAATTGATAAGTTCTTGAAAAAAGTTCGTGAAGGAATTCAAGACTTTGATCAGGTCAACCAGATATTTGAACAAACAGACCCTACTAACCATGCTTATAGAGAAAAACTTGAATTAGATATTAATAAACAAATTAAAAAACTGCAAAAACAAAGAGAACAAATCAAGACATGGTTATCTAAAGAAGACGTCAAAGATAGAGAAGATCTGCTTGCAGATGCTAGAAAAAATATTGAATACAGGATGGAAATAGCCAAGAGTGTTGAAAAAATGGTCAAACTCAAAAAGTTCAGTACTCAAGCCTTAGCAAATCCTGATATGGCCATACATCCTAAAGATTTGAAAAAATACAAGTTGGTTGAATTTCTACAAGAGTGTATTGATGAATTGAACAAACAAAAAGAAATGCTTGAAGGGGAAATTGAGCATGGCAATGATGACATGCATACAGAACATTTGTTAGAAAGACATTTGTTCAACATTGTTAATTTGGAAAATGTTTTAAAATTAGTGAATACTGATGGATTGGATGTAGCTGATGTTGAAGAAATCAAAGATGATATTCAATATTATGTTGACAATAACATGGATGATCCTGACTTTATCGAATATGATACCATTTTTGAAGACTTGGGCTGCGAGGTTCAAGTTAATGACTTTGGAGAAATGGATACAACAGCTAACTTATCTACTGGTGCTATAACAAAAGAATCATCAGTTAGTATTGAAGGCACTCCTAAAAAATCTACAAGTATAAAGAAGGAAGTAACCATTAATAAATCAATAACACCATCTGCTACTCAAACAACTCAAATAGTGAATTTAACTACTACCAACAATATAGACAAAACATCTGTGGAAAATATCCAAATAAGCTCCAGAACTATTAGATCAGAAAATTCTCTTCAAATCAATGACCCAACCAATGTTACTGTAAATGACCCTCTCAATAAAGCTTTTCCAAACAAATTTCCAACTGTTGATATTGATGATAAAAATGTAAAAATATCAGAATCAGGAACAAAATTCATAATTGCTAGTGAAAACGGTGAAACTGAATATAAAGAGACTTTGAACAAAATTAAAAAGGATAAAGAAGCATTAAAGGAAAATCAAGAGTCTAAGTTTGCCAAAGAAACTGATTTGAGTTTGGGTATCCAAAAACTATTAGACAAAAGACTACAAACAAAATTTGACTATACCATGGATGCTGACTTGATAGAAAAGCTGTTGTACTCACTTTTGAATACTCCAGATTGCTTAGATTCGGATTTCAAAAGAGTAGGTGATAAAGATCCACTTTCCAAACAGCATCCTATATCCATATTCTTTTCTCAAGTGTCACATCAGTTTGCTGACAACATCTTTGTGTCAAATTTGAACCCAGAAGCTTTGCCTATAATAGTTGAACCAGAAAACGTCAAACATGGAATGCTGAAACTTGGACCTAACTCATTTTTGGAAGGTACTGAAGACAGATCCACCAACTGGTACAGAAACTTGAATCAAATGGACACATACAGCTCTTTGGCTGCATGTAAGATTAATACCAAATTTTCTTTGGAAACTTTATTCTTCATATTTTACCACTACCAAGATAGATTTGAGCAATTTGTGAGTGCAAGAGAGCTTCATTTAAGAGGATGGAAATTTGAAGTGAATGAATCCAAATGGTATAAAAACAAAGCTGGTACGGATGTCAACGGCAAACCCCAAGAAGCTTGGGAATATTTTGACTTTGAAGATGATTGGAAGATCAAAACCACCACTAGCTTCAATAGTGAGACTGCAATTTTTGAAAATCTGAACTTTACTACTGCTCTGTAATAAATAAGAAGTCGGTAACTTTATATATTTGACATGCATTAATCATGTGGGCATAATGATAAGATTTTTATTAAGCTTAATACATTTATAATATGTTTAACACGAAAAAAAAATATTATATTTTCTTATATAGATTCATTAACTGTTCATAATTTACCTTGAAATCATTTACAAAGCCTTGTTTAACATAGACTTAACTTCTCTACCTTCGTAGAAGTCAACAACAGTCTTGGCTTTTTGAGCAATACCTTCTGGGGTGAAACCAAAGTATTTGTATACTTCTGGTCCCTTACCGGAAGCACCAAATCTGTTGATACCGAAGGATTCGTGAGCGTATTTGTTCCAACCGAAAGTAGATAAGACTTCAACGGATAAGACTGGAGCACCGTCTGGGAAAACTTCTAATTTATATTCCTTGGATTGTTTATCGAAAGTGTTGAAATCTGGTAAAGAAACAACTCTGGCTGGAATACCAGCAGAAGCCAAGTTCTTAACAGCATCAACAACGATACCGACTTCAGAACCAGTAGAAACAATAGTAATCTTGGCATCCTTGTTTTCAGATAAAACGTAACCACCCTTGGCAGCCTTTTCAACAGTAGAGCCTTCTAATTGAGGTAAGTTTTGTCTAGATAAAGCAATAATAGATGGGGTGTGCTTACTTTCTAAAGCGATCTTGTAAGCAGCAGCAACTTCATTACCATCAGCTGGTCTCCAAACGTTGATGTTTGGTAGAGCTCTGAAGTGGGCTAAAGTTTCAATAGGTTGATGGGTTGGACCATCTTCACCTAAACCAATAGAATCGTGGGTAGCAACCCAAATGACTGGGTGACCAGATAAAGCAGATAATCTGACGGCACCAGCAGCATATGAAACGAAGTTCAAGAAAGTACCACCGTAAGGCTTGAAGTTAGCACCGAAGGCGGCAATACCGTTCATGATAGCACCCATACCGTGTTCTCTGACACCGTATCTGATGTATCTACCCTTGTAATCACCTAAGCCAGTAGCTTCAGGTTGGAAATCAGTAGAACCCTTGGATTTGGTTAAGTTAGATGGAGTTAAATCAGCGGAACCACCAATTAATTCTGGAATCTTGTCAAAGATAGAGTCTAAGGCAATTTCAGATAACTTTCTGGAAGCAACAGCAGAGTCGGCTGGAGTATAAGTTGGTAATAACTTTTCCCAACCAGCTGGTAATTCACCAGTTAATCTTCTAGCAACTTCAGCACCTTCAGTGGAGAATTCAGATTGATATTTAGAGAATAAGGCGTCCCATTCGGAGTTGGCCTTAGCACCTGGAACAATAACTTCCTTGTTGTAGAAATCATAAACTTCTTGAGGAACAGCAAAGTTTTCTTTTGGATTGAAACCAAACTTTTCCTTGATTTGAGCGATATCGTCAGCCTTCAGTGGAGAACCGTGAACACCAGAAGTACCTTGGTTTAAGGAACCGTAACCAATAGTGGTTTCTAATTGAATCAAAGTTGGCTTGTTAGTGGTCTTCTTGGCTTGTTCAATGGCGGCGTCAATGGCAGCTAAATCACTGTCACCGTTCTTAACAACAATAACTTCCCAACCGTAAGCTTCGTATCTCTTGGCAACATCTTCAGTGAAAGAAACGTTGGTAGCACCATCAATGGTGATCTTGTTATCATCGTAAATGGCAATTAAGTTACCTAATTGTAAGTGACCAGCTAAAGAAGAAGCTTCGGAAGAAACACCTTCTTGTAAACAACCATCACCTAACATAGCATAGGTGTAGTTGTCAGAAATTTCAAAGCCTGGTTTGTTGTAAGTGGCAGCAAAGTTAGCTTGAGCGATGGCTAAACCAACGGCGTTACAAACACCTTGACCTAATGGACCAGTAGTAACTTCAACACCTGGTAATTCGAATTCAGGGTGACCTGGAGTCTTAGAGTTTAATTGTCTGAATTGCTTTAAGTCTTCGATACCAACAGATTCGTAACCCATGACATGTAAAACAGAATATAATAAGGCACAAGCGTGACCGTTAGATAAAACGAATCTATCTCTGTTGATCCAATCTGGGTTCTTTGGGTTGAACTTCATGTTTTTGAAGATAACATGAGCAGCTGGAGCTAAACCTAATGGAGCACCTGGGTGACCAGAGTTGGCAGCAGCAACGGCATCAACAGCTAATAATCTAATAGTGTTGATGGCTTTATTGTCAATGTCAGAAAAAGTTAAAGGCATTTCGTTATATGTGTATATATTTTTTTTGTTTGGTGATTTAGAATGAATTCTTTACAAAAGTCTTTCTATTGGATTGTTGTTCCATCCCCTTCTTTATATACAAAATGCTAATGTAGACAAATCAATGATTTGACCAACGTTTACAGAAGTGATAATATTCATGAACAGAAAAATTAGTTGCAAATCAACAAAAACGAAGTGCTGATTTAAATGATGAAAATTTTTGCCACTGGAATTACATCTTTCTGCGCGAAAAAAATGATTACGATATCATTATTTCCCTATTTTTTAGTAAGAAAATATCCATTTTGGGAAATTTTGACTACTTTTGTGAGTTTTTGGGTGCGTGAAAAATATTAGCCGCCGTTTTTTCTTGGACAGTATTTAGATTATCGGAAGTCTGTTTTCCGCCGATTTTTATTTTTTGAAGAAAAAGAATGTTTATCGGAGATAACGAATGGCTGTTCAGCGAATACTGAGGTTTAATTAATACCAAGCAGACGACATATATGTATAAGTGTATGAGATACTTTATTATAATAATTGTTTAATTTGAAAAATAAAAAGTTTGATGGGAACTTAGTAATTTAAAAAAAATTAAATAAGTTTGCTGATATTATAGTTTACAATGTAAAATATTAATATAAAACGTTGTTAAATGTAAACAAAAAAGCAATTGAAGAAACTTTAAAATTATGTTGTGTTATTTTTAACATATTTTTATATTATTATCTAAGTTTTGAGCTAATATGACAATAACAAAACATACAATAGTTATTATATAGAAACAATGTATAAGAAAGCAGTTTTTTTTGTTAGATCAAAATTAGATCAGAATTTAACACTCATTGTTATATAAAGTTACATTTTGTCTATTGATTTTCAACATCAATGTCAAGAACTATACTTTCGTCGTCATCGTCACTTAACGGTTCCGTAGTCTTTTGAGGACTTGGTTGTTCATTGCCTTCCGGAATTTTCAACAAGCTCACCTTCCCTCTTAGTGCAGTTTGATGCACTTCTTGGGCCGGAGTCACTAGTACTCCGTAATCACTTTCTGAGCCGTCACCCGTACTTGAAGGAGCCTTATTGTAACGCCCACTTGGTGTTTGGTTTGAAACAGACTCTTGCTCTTCAGCCAAGGTATCTAATTTTGTCTGAGGAACAACATCATCCTCGTTCATATCACCCAAAATACTACTACCTAGTGTATAATGCGATTTCAATTCGTCAGGAATATTTTTTTTTGATCCTTGTTTCAAACCTCTTAAACCATTACTCTTAATACCTGGAATGTATCCTACTGGAATAACATTTGAGGCGTTACCAGTTGAAACAGAACTTGTTTCATCATTTCTTTTTCTTTTATTTTTACCCAAAACATCATGTGTTAATGGCAACACACCTAACACATCATCCTTTTCGATATTGGAAGATCTTAAAGTGTTACCGCCAGTGGTAGCAAAATAGTTACTTCCAGTTCTATTTCTGCTATTATCGTATTCATCTAAGCCAAACAAGTCATCAATTTCATTGTCATCATCTGGATATCCGTTACCTCCAGTTTCGTAATATGAACCTGATTTACCTTCGTCAAATATATCACTATGATGTCCGGTAGATGCGCTTTTACTTCTTCTTTCATAAGCATTTCTCTTTTTACTTCTACGGAAATAGTATATGATCAACGAAATTATAAGAACTCCACCAATAACACCCCCAACAACACCTCCTGCAATAGCACCTTTATTTGATTTATGAGATGTACTGCTAGAAGAAGAAGATAATGTCTGTTTTTTAACACAGTAGGTGATAGGACACTGTGTGCATGTTAAAGTAGTTTTGACACAATAATAATTGTCACCACAATCAGGACAACTAACAGATGGGCATTCTACACATCCATTGGCTTGTGTGGCTGTTGCTTTTACAGAGGAAACTAAAGATGATCCTGCTGATGATGATATAGCCGTTGTTTGTCTTTTCTGCTGCTTACTAGCTGAACTTTCAGAAGAGTAGATTTCAGAGACAAAATTACTGGAAAATGCTAAGTTCACCATGATTCTACTTACTTATTATATGAAACTGTTGGTTCTTTGATGTTTGTTGTTTGCTCTATTTAGTCTCCAGCTCAATTTTTTTCTTTTCATAGAAAAAAGGACGACATTGGGAAAACAGAGAACGATAACTGAGGAAATCAAAAAAACGGAAAATTTTTTTATGAAACAAAACTATATTTTGTTCAAACAATTCAAAGGTTTGAAATAGCATATAAAATCACAGATTTTAACTTTCAAAGTAGGGTTACTGGGAACTATATAATCAAACTATACATATGATGTGACTTCAAAGAATCTCTTTAAGTAGTAAATTTGGAAGATGGAGTTGAATACAACAACAACCAATTGGAAGATGGACCAATATTTGACTCTGCTATTGGTAGATTCAGCAGTGTTTCTATGTGTTTTTTCTCTGATTACTAAGTAACTTTGCTCATTTTTAACTTCATGGACTAATTTACTTAGTTGTCTGACTGAGGCGTCTAAAGAATCAGTTTCTGGATTGTCTAAATCAACATATATGATACCGTAGATATTAAAAGTAACATCCTTGGTATCAATATCACTTCTTTCATTCAAGAAACAGTAGTTGTATTTTCCTGTTGACTTGGCATTGATGGTAACTTCACCATGTTGTGATTCGTATAATTCACTCACAATTTCATCTCTTGGTCCGTAGATTATAAAATCACCATTCAACTGCTCAGTGGCGGATAGAGATCTATCACCGTATTGGAAAGAAATGGAGAATTGATCACCTTCGCTTAAGTTTTCAAAAAAACATCTTCTTCCACGAGCTGGCAATAGAACCGTGTGTGCCTTTATTAGAGTTAGTAGATTAGCGATTACAACACCAAATAATATGTTCAGTTTCATTGTTTTTTTGAATTATATTTTCTATAGATTTGAAGAAATAAAACTCCCCTTAATAACTCCTTGTGTTAGTTAAGTACAGTATCTAAATAAAACGATAGAAACTTGTTTTTTTGGTGTGTTTTTCTTTTTCAAAACCATTCATTTATAAATAGCATCTAACTTTATTTACTTGTTTTGATCTAAGGCAAACACGCACAAAAAGTATGAAAAAAAAATTTTTTTTTAACTTACCCGAACAATTTAAATTACCCCTAAAGAGACATAGTTCAAGGGATTGTCATTACTGAAGATCTTGGAGAATTCTTAGTACATAATATATGATTAAAGGATGTTTTATATATTCATAAATAATCAGATATATGATTAAAATGTGGTTCCATTTTATTTTTTCATTACACGTTTCAGCCACTATTGCCGTCATCTGTATCGTTTGATAGACTGATCACTTTCAAGTCATCTCAAAAGACAAAGTGTGATTCAAATAGCCGTTTTAAAAATGTAACTACATTATGAAAACAGGTATCTCACAAGAGATTTAAACTCTGTTTCAATTTATTATTTTTATTTTTGAAAAAGGGGGTTGTTTCAAGTAAAGATGGGTTTTTAATTTCCAGATGATGAGTACTCAACCAAAATTCGTAATCTCTTTCTTCTTTTTATTGTTAAATATGTAGAAAAAACATAAGAAAGCAAATCTCATATAAAGTATGAACAATCAAAAGGTCATAAATGGAGGGGGGCTTTGGTAATCACGAAATTTATTTCTTCTTCTTTTGAGCACCGTTCTTGGCCATCTTTGGAGCTGGCTTTAAGATTTGGAAAGAACATAAAAGACTTTGATCAACACTCATCATAGCACCGGCATTGTCGAATTCACCACAATAGTTTGGTGCACTGAATAATGTGACTAGTTGTCTCTTACTGAAGAATTCGTATCCATCTTCTACAACTTGATGCGCTCTACAAATTAATTCTAAGTCGTGCTTTTGTAAGAATCTTGATACTATATCTGGTCCGAAAGTGAAAGAAACACCTCTATCGTTTTCAGACCATCCTACAATGTCCTTTTCTGGATCACTCCATAATAGATCACAAAGTAAACCAACGTCTGGGACATCGGTTGGTCTCATAACCTTTCTTATTTGTTCCATTTGGTTTAGATCTGGAGATAAACCACCATGCATACAGAAAATCTTTTCATCAATGACAGCAGCAATTGGTAAACAATTGAAACAATCAGTGAATGTCTTCCATAGTTTGATGTTGTATCTTCTTTTACATTCATCATAGAAACCATAAATTCTGTTGATGGAAGCACACTCGTGATTTCCTCTTAGAATGAAAAAGTTTTCTGGGTATTTGATCTTGTAAGCCAATAGTAAACAAATTGTTTCTAATGATTGTTTTCCTCTATCAACGTAATCACCTAAGAATAGGTAATTAGCTTCTGGTGGAAAACCACCGTATTCAAATAATCTTAATAAATCATAATATTGTCCGTGAATGTCACCACATATCTGTTTGGAAAAAATAATATAAGTTAGTTTTTATCAATGAATAATTGTTATATTTGTTAGTAAATTTTGTTCATTCCATATATTTACAAGGTTGTTGATTGAATCATGGTTGTACTTTAGATGAGATCCGTTATAGTATGATGAATTTTTACTTAATTTTCCTTTTTTCCTTCGCATATTCTGTTATAATGTAGGTTTCATAAACATCACAGCATAATCTAATCACAAAGCTTCCGATTATCCACATTAAGAAGCAAGCATTGAATGCAAACATCCATTGCTTCGAGAATTTTGTCAAAAAACGCGTTAGTTCTTTTTCAATAGAGAGTTTTCCCCGTTAATATGATCAATGTTTCCTTAATGTGCGCTGAGAACAACATAGTAATGCTGTTCCTTTTTTTTCTTATCCTTTCAACTGTGTTTTTATTAAAAAGAAAATTCACTCATATTATAGAAATTCACTAAATTTAACCTTTCAATTCTTTTAATTTCATTTTTTTTTCCTCTTTTTATATTTTTTTTTTACATACTTTGATAGGAGCTTCCAATTCTAATAAGATTGGTTGCTTAATGAAGATAGCTCTGGCTTCAGAACACAAAAATCTAATTTCGTGTTCAGCTAATTGAACTTGTTGTCCTGGTTTAGTGCCTCTAACTTCTAATAATCTCTCGATAATGTTGTCAACGTCTACGGCGACGTTGGCCTTGTTTTCTTCAATTTCTGTCATATTTTTTGTTTATTTAGCGTCTAATGTACTAAATATGTGTTTGTGTGTTGTTATTATTTAATTAAGTGATCAAATAAATTTAAATTTTGCAAGTGAACATAAAAATGTTTGTAATGGTGTATTTGGGGAATTTTTTTCTTTCTTTTTTTTTTGGGTTTATTTTAAAATATCTCTTGTATAATCTTCTTGTAAAATAGTATGAATCTTATATAATTGTAATAAAATAATGGCTGGGTATTTCTGTATCAATTTATATTCAAGATTTAATCCAAAAATTACAACATTTTATGATTACTTATATAATAAAATATATTAATAAAGGGTCAAATTAATATATTTAGCATAATCGAATTGAATAAAGTGCGCCTTGCCTCAAAAACTTAAGTGCTTAAACAACAAAGTGTTAGAGAAATTCAGGTAAAAAAAATTTTTTTTTTTATTCCTGTTTCGTTAAACACTGCCAGCCTCCACCTTTTGTGGAAAAAAATTATATATAACAGGACTTACAGGACACTCGGCTTTGGTGAGGCCATAAAAAAAAAAGAAACTAAACACGGTGGAATGTACGCGCTACACTGGGAATATCTGCTGGTCACATTTTTTTTGGTTGCTGAATTTTGGTCGGGTACAAGCTGATTGTGCGGCTAAACTGCATGCTGGATTTCTTAAATGCGCCTAAGGAAAACCTGCTATTTGATAGCTACGTAATTTTTTCTTATCAAACTAAAAAAAAAAAAGCTAAATATATATTGATTAAACCTTTAGTTTAAAGAAGATTATAGCTGTTGTGTTGTCGCAGTTAAAAGACTATCGGATTGAGTGTTTGCTGATAGCACTTTGGAATTGGTTAAATTAGTGGGGTATAACTTAAATCCTATTGCCGTGTTGAATTGATTTCTAATTCAATAGTGATTTTTAAGTTTTTTTTTTTTTTTTCGTAATCATACACCAAATTATAGATCAAAAGTATTTAAAAAGAGAAATTAACTCAAAGGACTGAGTATGATAATCTAAAATGCGTCTTTGGGTTTATATGTATACATCAGATCTATCCCCATGTGTTTTTGCCTTAAAAAAATGAGTT
>ERZ794949.31-NODE-31-length-56293-cov-155.246453_pt1 | contig 56293 bp, 27 predicted proteins | sample MGYA00511363_ERZ794949 | MGnify/ENA primary metagenome ERZ794949 (study PRJEB30137, sample SAMN04331402) | food metagenome | isolation source: T1 must sample point D1 replicate B | place: Australia: South Australia ...
TGTTTGGTAGCGGCTGTTTATAACCATTTGGTAGCGCCAGCAATCAAAAATCCAATCTTCATTTTTCTCCGAAAAAACGGCCTGAATCGGGGTTATATATCCATCATTCGTATGACTCACATGTATCTTTCTTTAGGGCTACACTTTGAATTATCACGTTATTCTCTCCTTAACAACGTTCGGTAGAATAAGTGCAAGCGAAATATATATATATTGAAAAAAAAAAGCGGGAACTATATATTTTAAAAGAATGCCTTTATAAATGTGAAAAATACATACATATATATATGTAATTATAATATGATGATGAAAAATATAAAGATTAAAGAAATAAAAACACCAAAAATTTTAAAAGGATTAGTTGTTTGATATGCTGGCATTAAAAAATAATCAATTAAAATGCTTTAACAACGTTTTGAGATTTTATTCTTCTCATGTTGCAAGCACTGTTCCAGTGACTTCGAAACAAAAAGCTCTGTTCAGTGAATTAGACAAAGATGAACTAGATCCTGTAACACAAACACCTGATTATGTAAGATTGACTTTGAGATCACATGTCTACGATGCAATTGATGAAACCCCTATCACTAAAGGTGTCAATTTATCTCAGAAATACAACACAAATGTCTTTTTGAAAAGAGAAGATTTACAACCGGTATTTTCCTTCAAAGTTAGAGGTGCTTACAATATGATCTCCAAATTGAATGAGAAATACAAGGGTGACATTTCAGGTGTTATTGCTTGTTCTGCAGGTAATCACGCACAAGGTGTTGCTTTGTCTTCTAAATTATTGAATATTCCTGCCACTATTGTCATGCCTGTTAATACCCCATCTATCAAACACAGTAATGTTTCCAGATTAGGTGGAAGAGTTGTTTTATTTGGTCAAGATTTTGATGAATGTAAAAAAGAGTGTTCAAAGATGGCTGAAGAACTGAAATTGATCAACATTCCTCCGTTTGATCATCCTTACATCATTGCTGGTCAAGCTACTATCGCAATGGAAATTTTGAGACAAGTCAAGAGATCTAACAATATTGAAGCTGTGTTTGTTCCTGTTGGTGGTGGTGGTCTTGTTGCTGGTGTTGGTGCTTACTTAAAAAGAATTGCCCCTCACATCAAGATTATTGCTGTTGAAACTTATGACTCTCCTACTTTATACAATTCTTTGAAAGCCAAGAAAGTTGTTGATTTGAATACTGTTGGTACTTTTGCTGATGGTACTGCTGTTAAAAGAATAGGTACTGAGACTTTTAGAATATGTCAAGAAGTTGTGGATGAAGTTGTTAGAGTTGATACTGATGAATTATGTGCTGCCATGAAAGATATCTTTGATGATACCAGAACTATAGTTGAACCTTCAGGTGCTTTGTCTGTAGCTGGTATGAAGAAATACATATCTCAAAGAAGCGATGAAAACCATGCCTCCAAAACTTATGTTCCTATTTTGTCTGGTGCCAATATGAACTTTGATAGACTAAGATTTGTTTCTGAAAGAGCCGTATTAGGCGAAGGCAAAGAGGTCTTTATGTTAGTTACCATTCCAGATATTCCAGGATCTTTCAAAAAGCTGCAAAATGTTCTACATCCAAGACATGTTACTGAATTTTCATACAGATACAATGAACATCAACAACATCATTTAAAGGGATCCACCGCTTTACCAAAAGCTTGTATTTACACCAGCTTTAGCTGTGTTAAAAGGGACGAAGACTTAAAGAGAGTTATTCAAGATTTGAACAAATTGGGTTTCCAAGCTATTGATATCTCTGACAACGAAATGGCAAAGTCTCATGGTAGATATCTAGTTGGTGGTGCTGCCAAAATACCTAATGAAAGAATCATAAGCTTTAATTTCCCAGAAAGACCTGGTGCTTTGACAAAATTCTTAAACGGTATGAACACAAATTGGAATTTGACTTTATTCCACTACCGAAACCATGGTTCCGATACTGGCAAGGTCTTGGTTGGTGTTTCTGTTCCTCCAAAAGAAAACATGGCTTTCCAAAAATTCTTGGATGATTTAGGCTATGTATATGAAGATGTTAGTGACAACATTGTCTTCCAAAAGTTCTTAAGATATTGATTATTGTACTGGACTTTTAATATATTTATAGATGAATTCTTTTTACTAATGCAAATATGCACGTGATACTTATTTTAAAATTTTCACTTTTCAATTTATTCATATTTTTTTTTTTAAATTCCATGCAGAAGGTTTTCTCTGCCAAATCTTCAATTTTCACTAGTGAAACTAGTCTTAAAGCTGTGATTTTTTATTTTAAAACCAAGAGACCTTGAACACATTCTGAGTTGTAAGAAAGTTCATCACAACTAGTTTAATCAAAAAAAAAAAAAAAACTGATGCAGAAGGTAAGTTCTTTTAAAGGCTGTCTTTCTCAAAAATGCAGTTATCATATGTTTGCGAAGAATGCTGTGGGACCAAAGCTGAATTCTAAAAAGATTGATGAAGTTCAATTGCTACAGAACACAGGATATATAGCACTTCAAAATACGGGATATTACCACTATTTGCCTTTAGGATTGAAAACTTTGAATAAAATATCAGCAATCATTGACAAAGAGTTTAGCATTAAAGAAGATTTCAAGTATGATATAGAAAAACTAGAGTTGACTCAAAGTTCTCCAGCTAGTTTATGGGAAAAAACACATAGATATCCAGCTAATAAAGAAGAAGTATTTACTTATGAAGAAAGCGATAAAAACTTGAGGTTATTAAATCCTACTTGTGAAGAATCAATAACAGCTTTATTTAAAGATAACTATATGAAAGGTAATTCTCAACTACCTAAAGTATTTTATCAAACTTCAAAGAAAATAAGAAACGAAAAAAGACCAAGATTTGGGTTGGTAAGAACCAGAGAGTTTATAATGAATGACTGCTACTCTTTCCATGATACAACAGATGATGCTTCCAATTTTTTCAAAATTATGGAAAATAAGTATAAAAACATCTTTAAGAAGTTACAAATTCCTGTCATAGCAGCTAAAGCAGATTCTGGTGATATTGGTGGAGATGAATCAATTGAATTTCAATACCAAGATACCAGAGGGGAAGATACTTTACTAACTTGTAATTCCTGTAATACCGGGTTTAACATCGAACAATTTAGCGGTGATTTAAATAAATCTTTACACGAAAAGGTAACCAAAAATTTAACTTTTAAACTATGCTGGAGTGGCGATAAATCAACACTTATAGCTATTTATTATCCTGAAGGGGAAGAATTGTCTATTAGTAAAATTGAAGAAGAACTAGGAGACAACATCGATGCCGTTAGTTTTTTTGCTGAAAAAGAAGCTGGTAATAATAAGATAGTTGATGAGATCAACGCCAAGGAAGATTTGCAAAACTTCTTATTTGAACTACCTATTGTGAGAATGATTGATTTACGTATCAATAAGAGAGGAGATTTACCTGATTGGCCATTCAAAATATTCTCAAAATATCAGTTCATGAACTTTGACAAGGTTGATTTGTGTAAACCAGTTAGTGATGTGTATGATTGTCCGGAATGCAAAAGTGAAAAGTCTATAGAAGTTACCCGATCCATAGAGATAGGACACATTTTTAATCTGGGTGACAGATATACAAATAAGGACAACTTAAAGGTAATGAATGTAGATGATGTGACCAAACCTATTTATATGGGGTGTTACGGGATTGGTGTGAGTAGATTACTACAAATCTTAGCAATTGAAAACCAAGATTCATTTGGGTTGAACTTACCAAAGAGCGTTGCTCCATACAAAGTCAACTTTATAGTTGATAACTACAAAAAAGACATTACCAAGATTTGCGAAGAAGACCCAAATATGAAGGCCTTTTTGATTGATATTAATAAAAAAGAATTAAGTGAAGACTATCATTTGGATCTAGCTTGTGATATCAAGCAGTTTGAAAAAGCCAAAGTGAGTGCAGCTGTGGGAATTCCAATAAATGTTTACTTCAACGGTAAGTACACTAAACTTCCTTATAATGAAATTGAAATAAGGGGAGATATAGTTGAAGAAAATTGGATTGCTAAAATAGAAGCTGTTGTTGAAGATAAAGACTCTTTTAAGGTTTTGAAAGACAAGAAGACTGATACTAGATTACCTTTGATCAAAACCAATTATAAGGATACATTTAGAGTCTGTGATGAATTGCTAAAAATGATTAGATAACCACAAATCATAAAGTGTTCTGTTAAATACAAATAAAATAATTAAAAAAAAAAATATCGAAAATCTTGTATATATGTAAAAGAAGTGAACAAAGCTTACTTTCAAAGCAATCATAAATAGTAATTATTCTTTTTCTTGTCAATACATTTGAAACAACTGTATTCATTAAAAATCAAAGAAATTGGTGCTTTTGTTTTTTTTTATATTTTCTGCAAAAAATAAAATAGTATATAAGAAACATGAGTAATTAAAGTTTTATAAAAAATGATTGGCAGTATTCCTTAGAATCCATTTAGAAGTAAGAAATAACAAATTTGTTCAACAAATGTAAACCAACAACAGTTAAAATGAAAGCTAAAGCTAAAACAATAATGGCAACTGGTTGAACTTTGAATCCATCACCTTCGTTTTTGATATTAACACTGTTTTTCAAACTACCTGTAGAGAAAAGCTTTAAAATGTTGTTGGTAGAACCATCTAGCTCGGCACTGGTTAAAGATTTATTTTGTTGTTTTTTAGAATTTTCAGCAGAGTTTTTCAAGGCTTTTTGTTTAGCAGCTCTTTTGTGTAGGGTTCTGGCACCACCTGGAGGAACAACGGAAGACATATTATTTATAGGATTATTATAGTGTATTTGATATACAGGTAGTTTTGTTAAATCTTTGTTGTATATCCAAAGGAATAATATTATACTGTTTTCAAAACCAGATTTTCATAATATAAAGTATAATTAACACGTAGAAGGCGTTCCAACGTGAAAAAAAAAACAGTAAACACGGCCGAACAAAAAATTTTCTGGAGCATAATATAATGATAGTTCCCAAAAAAGAATATTTGTGTATAGCAGGGTAAACTGCTTGGGAACGCGCAAAAAAAAAAAACATACGCACAAAAATCGCCTATATATGAATTCATCTCTAATGTAGAGTTTATTTAAAAGGACGATTTAAAAACAGATGAAATACGTTATGGAGCACCAAATCTGAAAAGGATAGATATAGCATAAAACAAGTGGATTTTTATAGTATTTATACTAAGAAGTGAAAAGATTGTTATATTTTATAAAGCATTTTCATTGAAGAACATAGGTTGATTTGTACTATTACTTTGCTGAACAAAAAATGAATATGGGTTTCTCATCGCAGTGGGCAGATTACATCCTTGTACCCAAAGATGCCCCATTATATGTTGGATATGATTCAAAGCAGCATGTGGCTGATTTTCCACATTTTAAACTACTTGATGATTTGGAAAAACAGATAACCTCTAATATTGAAATGAGCAATGGTTATAATGTGCAGCATTACAGTGAGTATCTATACACGAGATTAATAGAAAACATGTTATTCAACAACCCACTTTTAATATCAGAGTTAGAGTGGTCTTTTTACGATAGAGTTTTCTGCATCTACATTATCAGTTTGTTTCACCTAAAGAAATATTCCCAAATACTTACAAAGGCATTGCCAGATTACATACGTTTTTTTTCAGGATCCAATTCAAACACTATTGATATTACTTCCAGCATGTATACATCAACAGTATTGCACTATTGCACATTATCATTAAAGTCTATTGATCAATTGAAAACACCACTGGCTACTTCCAATGAATTTGGACATCTCTATGAGATTTTGTATTCTTGTAACGCACCTATTTTTGAAGAATCAATCTCACGTAGTTGTCTTCATATTCCTTATGAGAGATTGAATGCTTTGAGTGAGGAAGAGCTAAACCAGTTGAATAGGAAAATAAAAAACGATACGAAACTATTTGGTGCCCCTGATATTTCTTCTTTTTTGCTCTCATTAGCAGATTATAGTAGCCAACTTAAACAAAAAACTACGCTTGGGCAAGATGTGGTTGATAGTGAAGCTTTAAATGCTGAGTTTTTGTTGAATTTGTCATTAACTTTCAATCCTTACAACCTTGAAGCTATAGAAAGACTTAACAGAGTTAAGCTGGATAAATCTGTTGAAATCAGTGGACAATTTCACTCTACTTACTTCACTACATTAGAGAAGTATGGCAATTTACTATCAGCAAAGGATATTGATCTCGGATCTGCAAGATGGGATATAAAGTTTTTGGTTTATAACGTGAATCAGATATACTTAAATTTTTACAATAATAACTACTATGCATGTAAGGAAATAATGGAATCAGAAGCATTTAAGCCTTTCTATTATAGCGAAAAATTACATGAAATTAGTGGCGGATTCAAAAGAGATTTCTGGCACAATAATTACAATATGATATACTATTACTTGAAGTCACTTGTTGAGGTATATGAATTTGAAGCAGCTTTTAGCTTTATAAAAGACGTTTTTGACTTTTCAAAAAATGAAATACCTTTGGTTGATTGTGAACACACTACATCAACAATTGACTATATTACAGAAATTTATAATTTGATAAGCGTATTAGTCTGGCAATGCTATAAAACTACTGGAGATATGAAATTTTTATTATATTTAAAAGATCTAATTTTATTTTTCTCAGTAAGAAAAGAAAATGGCAAAATTCATTGTATGGTTGCTTTGGCTTTGATGTATTCTTGTTTAGATCAAACGGATAAATCTATAGAGATACTCGAAAAGGCAATATTAAAACATCCTAGGTATGCTTACACATATTATTTACTAGGAAATGAGTTTATGGTCAAAGAAGAGTTTGGAGATGCCATAAAGGTCTTTGACATTGCCAAATGTAAAGGATATTTATCTTATAAGGTTCACTATTCTTTGGGTGTAGTATATTTGATGTTAGGAGAATATCACAAGTCTATCCTACATTTAAGCAAAGGACTTCAAACCAACCAAGTGAACATAATACTTTTGAATACTTATGGAATTGTTTTAGAAAAAGTTGGTAATGATGAAGACGCACAAAAATATTTTGAACTTGTACTAGAATTGTATGATGACCATGGTGAAACAAGCACTTTTAGTAGAGGTAATGTGTTCAGAGAAAATTACATCAATATTGCTTTGTTTAAAGTTGCAAACTATAAATTTTATCATCAACATGATGCAAAGGGAGCATTGGATGTGCTAAGTAGATTTGACAGCTTGAACATTTCGTCTGGGGCAGGAAAGTATGACTCAACCTTGGTTAATATCTATTCTTTACTACAAGACATACACGAAAATCTTGGAGACATGAAATCTTCAATAGCCTTCAAAAACAAAGTGATTGCATTAGATCCATTAAGCCAAGGATTAAATATATAACGATGGTCCAGATTTATTATCGGCCGTATCAAGAGATAGCAATGATAATAATAATAAAAAGAAAAGAAAAAGAGAAATGCTCAAAAATGACAAATTATTGGATTATTTAATAGTGTTTATAATATAATTAGGTAGTACTACTGCCTTTACAGCATTACCTTTCACAAAGACTTCTCTATTGGTATTCTCATCAAGGAGTATTATATTCATGGCTCTATCTAAATTTACAAATCTACCTCTTATGACTTTATCGCTTGCTGCGCAACCTTGTTTTAATTCAATTTCAATAGTGTGATCTTTGCAAAAAGCTAGTAGTTTTAATGGAATCATTTGGTTGATATTCTTTTATATATGTTATTCTTTGGGTCTAACTTTTTCTTTTAAATTGAAATTTTAAAAAAAAAAATGCAGGGGGTGTTGTGATTTTATTAATATTTTTTAATAATCTTTTTGTATTTCAACAACGTAAACTTTACAATCAATAAGTTTAATATATACAAACAATTAGATATCTAAGTAGAATGGAGTTATTTTTTTTGGTTTTTATTAGTAAAAATTCAGTTGTTTGCTCCTACGATATTTTACATGAGTACGATTCCATTTCTGACAGTTAAAGAATGTAGGATTATGGAGGTATTTTTCAGAGAAAAAAATATTTAAAAAAAAAAATTATGACATATGTCCCAAAAGAGCAAAAATTTAGAGTATTAGTTTTACCCGAAGATTGTACGACATGTTTAACGAAAATGTAATATATAAAGCAATATAATAATCAAGTAACTAAGCTCAGCTATATCAAGACAGGTCCAGCCATGCACTAAATACGTCATCTTGATTTCCATTTGTATTTTGATTGTGGTTTTCTTCTGCATTTGTTAGTGCGGATGCAGAAGAAAGTCCACTGACTTTATCGGAATTGACATAAGTCATCATGTTTTTGAACACGTCGTCATATCCAACATCGTTTAAGTTCAACATGCTGTCAAAAGTTTGATTGTTTGATTTATTGATGTCATTGTTCAGCACATTGCTGAAATCTAATCCATTGTTGGTATTCTCGAGCTTTAAAGCTGGGTGTTGGCCTGTACTATCTGAATTTCCTAATGATTGCAACAATTCAGCAAACTCATCTTTCTTCTCTTCTATATTTCCATCAAATGTTTCGTCAAATTTAAATCTTCTTACACCTTTTTCAGCAGTAGCTTCATCTGCTCTGGGCATGTGTGAACTACTGTTTGTTAATCTATCTTTCAGTCTATTTATCAAAACACTGTACATATCGGACTTTTTGTTAACTCCATCGACAACTTCTCTTAGCAAATTGATGTATATTACACTTCCACACAATACATCTCTTTTTCTATACTTGATCTTCCTTACATCAATAGTATCCGGGGTATAAACCTTTGAAGTGGAAGAATCCAAGCCTTCATTCAGCGCGTTGGCTGCTACTCGTTTCATTACAGATATTGGAATAATTTCACTCAATTCTTTAATTTTTTTTTTAATCAACTCTCTACGATTCTTTTCTACATTGTTGTGTATTTGTTTCTTTCTTTCCTTTGCCATTTGGTCATCTATAGATTCTGCTGTGTATGACCTATAGGACTTAACACTTCCTGCAACCCCTGGATTAATTCCTTTGCTATATTTCCGTCTTCCATTGGCCGTTTTGTTACTGGTGTATGTGTTATTAGTAGTATAGGACATCAATGAACCTGAGTCATCGAAATCAATATTATTTTGCTTGTAATCATCGTTGTTGGAAAATACCATTGGGAAGGGTATATCCAAATACTCACTATTGCCAACAGTGTTTGTTAACAGCTTGTTCAAGTCATTGAAGTTCTCGTTGGTATTGTACTGCTGGGTAGGTATTGCGTTATCATTGTTGTTAGTCAGATATGACAAATAGTCTAGCTTGTGATTGTTAATTGGCTTATCAGCAGATTTTTCTTCGGTATCATTTTGTGTGGTGCTAAAGTCAAAAATGTTCAAAAAATCTTCTTCTTTGACTTTGTTTACGTTTTCCTTTTTCAAAGTATTCTGTGATGCATTACTAGAGTTGCTCAAGACGTTGTTATGACTCATTTCCTGATTATAATTCATCTTGTTTTGATATATCCTTTACAATTTGGGTATTAGCCTAACCTTCAAACTTAATATTTTTTTTATTAGTCCTTAGGGCTAAAACCTTGTTATATTTGTTTTTATTGAATTCTTTTTGAAAACCTTGGCCCTAAGCAGGATATTAATGTCCAAAATTTCCAAAATGCCGAATTTAGTTAGTTGTAAAAAAAAAAATTCATAAGTTTAAAAGCATAGCCTTCTGTTGCCCTTCCCCTTTTCTGCTCGGTGTATGGCACCGCTAGGAAACCTTGTATCTAACAACCTGATTAGCACGTGATTTTGTTACGCTACCAAACAAGGAGACGTGCTGTCCCTTTTGAGAAGGGTTCTAATCAAAGCAGGGTTAAGTGCACACAGTGAATTGCTTACTAGGTATTCGTGTCAAATAATAGCAGCATTGATTGACCCTTTTTTTTTTTTTTTTACCTCACAATGTGTGTATCCTCAAGTATATACATGCTTTATTGAATTTGTTTGTATATATGGGGGAAAAAATACTTACCAAGGGATATATACATTAGTGATTATATAGAACTAAGCTTTGAATGGATCTAATGAAAGTTCTTTGGATCCACTTTTACTTTTGAATATTTCAGAGTCTTCACTTTCTTGAAATACCTTGTGATTTTCTTCAATAATTTCTCCTTCGTCAAGTTTATCTAAAGATTGCGCACTACTAATATGTGATTCACTCAATGATACATCTCTTCTAGCCTTTTCAAGCAGGTTTTGGGCCTCTTCTAAACTTATAGTTGGTATGTCACAAGATGAAATAATAGGAATGGAAGTATCAATGTCAATGGTGGCTTTTAACATAGCATTCATCCACATTTTCACTTCTTCAACAGTTTCAACAGAAAAATAATATGTTTTTTGTTGAGTAAAGTTTGCATTTTTCTTTGAGCCAGGTTTAGGTGGAACTATCTTAAAGAAATAGTTGCTTTTAGTTGACATAGTAGAAGAAATAAAAGTCAAGAATCTCTCATTTTTGTTGCTATCAGCAGAAACATTGACTGGTATAACGCTGTATCCTGTAATATCAATAATTCCCTTTTCTTTGATGTCATTATCAGGATCAACATAATATGACAATCTCGTACCTGTTAAGACAAAATATCTTCTTTTCCAAGTATTCAAACCACGGACACCACTCTTGGAATTTCTTTTCCCCATCCATCCATGAACATTTGCAGTCTTTATAGCATCTTTGCATGTTCTTGAATAATTCATAACCTTCTTGGCTCTGTTAGCCTTAAAGTGTTTTAATTTTTCAGCAGCAGTCATGCCGACATTACCCAAATTTTGACCGGAATTCAACTTCCTGTTAATTTCATGAAGAGGTTTATGAGTTGGAATTTTTTCCTTATCGTTCAAAGTAGAATCAATGTCATCTTTACTGAAATCTACAAAGCTATCATCTTTAGAAGTTTCATCAGATTCATTAAATTTGGTCAAAGAGCTGTTATCAACAGGTAGCAAATCATTACCTGATGTTGAGCTGACACTGTTTTTCAAAAAATCATTCACATTTGCTTGGTTGTTCGATGGAACTCCTATAGTATTGTTTCTACTATGTACATACACGCTTGATGTATCTCTTGTATGACCAAACTTCATTCCTGGAGCATCATAAACAGAGCTTCTGTTGTCATACACTGAAGTAGCCGCACTGTCTGCAGTTCCAGGCTGGTTTAGAGAATTCTTAGTTGGCTGCAAAAATCTATGATTCGAGGCCATGGTTGGCGTGTTAACAGCAGAGTTGACATTCATGCTTTCTAGTTTGCTGAACAAATCCAAAAAGGATCCACCTGACTCATTTTTTTTGTGCTTGTTTGGCAGTATGAAATCGTTTGGAATATGTGGTGATCTGTCAGCCCCATTATTACTGTCTTTGTAATTACCATTAGGTGGTTGATAAATAGGTTGAGAAATTTCATTTGGTGTGTTTAAAAATTGAGGTTGAATATCTTTAGAAGCATAGCCAGCAGCTTTTGGTGTCAATTGCAAGTTAAAATCGTGATCAGCTTTTTGTGGAGTTTGATAACTATTCATATTATTTGGAAACTTTGGTTGAGATAATGAATTAGCTTCATTGGTGGCACCTGATGGAGTTATATTTCTACTTCTTGAAGGTGTGCCTCTAAAACTCAAGTTTCTTTGTAAGAAACTGGTAGACTTCTTCAACATGTTCGAAGAACTATTGTTCAAACTACCGTTTTTATATAGCTTGTCACTACTTTGATTGTTGTTATTGTTTTCGTATAGTTTGTTTTTGCTGCTATTGGAAAAATGAGTATCTGGTGAGCTAGCTAAAGCTTGACTTATGGGAGAAGGAGCGATTGGTGGTACTGGTGCCTTTCTTGGAGATTCAAAATTTAAATTTAACCCAAGACCAGCTTTAACTGGTGTTGAATCTACGTTGTTTCTTTTACTTACAGAAAGAGTAGGGACCATGTTTCCTGATGTTGATCTATAGTTCTGGGTACCGTTTCTGGTTATACTTGCATCAGTGTAGCCAGCATTCTTGTTTGAAGGAGTTCTTTCAACATTATTGTAAAAATTCTTGTTTAGGTTGTTTAAAGTATCCATGTTTGTGTTATTTAATATTACAGAATCATTTGTTGATTGGGAAGAAGATCTATTTCTTACTGATGCAGCTGGCAACAATAAAGAAGATCTTCTAGATGAGCGCATCGATGGACTGGCACTTATTTGATCATATTCATTCATTTTACTTGATAATGACTTTTTATTGGTAACACCTTTTCCAGAAAAGCCTTGATTAACTATAGTTTTTAGGTAATCTATTTCTTTGACTATACTAAATCTAGATCCAAATGACAAAATCTCTAACTCGTTCTTAAGATCTTGCTGAGTTAAAGAAAACAGAATCTTAGCATCAATTTTGTGATCATAAAACTTCAAACAAGAATCTAAATCAATGTTCTTGTTATAAAAGAAAACTGTAACATCTTGTGGCTCCCAAGAGTCAATATTTCTACATTCCAAAACATCATCCATGTTACAAAGTTTCATTAATTGCTGAATAAGCATTTCATCTTGTTGTTCTTGATCTACAGATACAGAAGATAAGTTCTTGCTATTTAATCTTGATAAACTTCTGTTTACAGAATTACTACTTGTTGTTCTTACTTGAGGCGCAGTTTGACTAGTATTGATAAACGAAGAATGAGATCTGTTCAAAGTACCATATGGAGAAAACAGTCTTTTTTCAGTAGATCTATAAAGTGAATGGTTGCTGTTGTTGGATTCCTTTCTAACATTGTTTTCAGAGTGTTTTTCCGAGTGAGAGGCAATTCTTTGAGAATTATTGGATTCTTTAACATCATTGTCTTCAATAGAATCGGTAAAACATTTTGGAAACAGTCCAATAAGATTTGATCTCAAATTTTTACCATAAAACCATCCATCATTGTACTCTTCGTCATCTAAGATGATTTGAATGTGATCGCCCACTTGTAAGTCGATTTCATCTTCCAGACTTTTGAAATAAGGATTAATTACCCTGACAACAGACCCTATTGTTGGGTTAATATTAGAGTTGTTCATTTAAGTAAAGGCTAGAGTCAAAGAAAAAGTAAGAAAAAAACAATCTGTTAAGTTCGTTTAATAAAACAATTTATACTTTATTTTTGGTTTTTATAGTTGTGTTTGAAGGTAATTTTACAGTTGGAAAAAAAAGTATAATAAACAATTTTTATACAAAATCTGTTTATTGAGAAATAAAATGGTTAGCTTTGGTTATTGGAGTTTTCACCTTTTTTTTTTTTTCAAATGTTTAACTCCTATTTTAAATTCATGAATTAACTTTATTTCATGATGCTTTGTCCTTATGCCGCTTCCCTTAACAACAAGGAAAAAAAAAAAGAAACTCTAAATTCAACAAAGCGCTGTTGTTGTGATTTCCGAAAAGGACAAAATGGTCTAGAACGATTTTATGTGGGATTTCCTAAAACGGATATTGTTTAAAGTTACCCGGTAATTTTTATTTTTATTTTTTAAATCCGAATTTGGATTCTTTTGAAATTCGGAGCTAGGATAGGTTATCGTACCCCTGAATAATATATATATATATATATTTTTTTTTTAAAAATAATACGCTATATACGGCTAAGCAATATTTAAAATAAACCCAGAAACCACTACTAGTAATGCATTTTCATGAACCCTTCCATGAAAACGGAACAGCTTTGAAAAAAGAAAAGTCTACCGAGCTTTTATCGTACAGTCCGATTTCAGATAAAAATATAAGCCAGCCAAACAAAAAAATCAAATTTATTAAACCTGCTAGTGCAGTATATTTAGAGCCTTTGAGAGGCAAGCAGAAGAGGCCTAAATTTTTATTAGATTTTAAAATACATGGGTTGAGTAATATACCATTGTTTGATGAAAAATCTCTTGGAGAAAGCTCTAAAAAGGGGGTTTGCTATTTGAAATGGCAAATCACCAACAAAAAACCGGAAGAAGACGGAACTGTAAATAATCACAATATCTTTAACAAGAGCAAGACTTCTAAGAATAATGTTGTTTATATGAGAGATTTGGAAGCATTGAAGTTTTTCACGAGTTCTTCAGAAAACAAACCTTCGAAGAATTTGAATTTTGACAACATGTCTAGAGAGGAAATTGAGGAGAGCACATTGTCTATGTTACCAAAAAACGATCATATGCATCCTAGTGGAACTAATCCTGGAATGTATAAAATCATTGCTCAAAATGAAAACAAAGCGTCATCGAAGAGAAAGGTTATAGCCAATAACACATGTCTTTTTGACTACCAACCAGATGCACCAACAATTCTAAAGTTCAGTATTGACGAAACGATAACAAACAATTCATCACTAAGGACAAGAAGCAAAATTACAAGACACTTAAATCCGGAATATTTGGTTATTGAATGCTTCTCAGAAATACTGCAACTTAAAGAAAAAGTAAGTGCTAACAAAGGCAATTATAGAAAAAGCACATTAGGCACTGTCAATGCTGATCCTTTCACACTCAAGCAGTCGGAAACCCAAATATCTCACGGGGATACTATTTCAGTTTCAAGTTTAGATAGTAGTTTGATAAGTTCAGAAGTGCAAGCAACTAATGCAAACAGCGTGCCTTCTACATCAAATAAGCATAAAGTTGTGTCAAGAGAAAAGCTAGGAACTGTCAGTATAAATTTAACTGACTACATTTCTGAAGATGAAGCTTGGCAAACACATAATTTTCTACTTAAAGATTCAAAAATTAATTCAGTTTTGAAATTTTCCTGCCATTTGAAATTAATCAGAGGTATGTATAACGATTTTGATATTCCTCATGAGTTATCTTCAAGCCAAATGCCAGCAACGCTTCCTAAATTATATCAAAACAAGAATCAAATTTCACAAAAATTTAAAGAGAGACAGGACGTCAGTAAACAACGTCGCAACAGTACAGTATCCTCACAGAGTTCAAAGCTTGTCGGTGAACTCACTGAAGATCTTAGTAAGATATCAACCAATTATGAAACAACAGATACTGTAAAACAAGATGTAGCAATTGATTCTACTGCAAACGTGAGTCAGAAGCAAAAAGAAAAAGAAAAACAATTACAATCTGCTAAGATTTTAAATTCCCCCCTTTTAAGTACAATGAAATATAAAAATTATGCTACAAACTACTTAAGAAATCCTTATGAATATGTAGATCCTAAAGATTGTATCAAAGATATACTTGATGGAAAGTCTGGATGGAATATTGATGCGATATTCACACAACCCTTAAAACAAGCGGTTCAAATAATTGATCATGATAAAAAACAAAGAATCGATGAAGATTTCTTAGAATTAGAAAAGATGTTGGATAAATACGGATCAAATAGATCTGCAGACTCAACATTGAAGGATAAAAGAAACAAGAGTTTGGTAGATAGTTATAAAACTAAGTATAAGACAACTGGAGGCTGGTTATTCAGTTCTATAGTCCAAAAGAAATTGTCAGATAACAGCGAGGTTGAAGAATATCCAATAAAAGAAATATGGGAGGGTTATGATGATAAATTAGTATAGAAATTTTATCAAAAACAACTATAAATATGGTCAACTTTTTTTTTTTCTTTGTTATATAAAAATGTGAATAGAATGTTACTTTAAAGGACTTTTAATTATAGTAAAATGCTCACAAATGCATCTTTTTTGTAAGTTTGGAGGTATGTTTTTTCTAGGAAAAACAGTACTCCCTTGGTTTAAATGTGTCGAATACCTAACTGACTTATAAGGACATTTCATTGGCCTTGTATCTGGAAAGTTTTTGTGTAGTCCATACAACATTATTTTGCCTTTGTAGTTGCTACAGTTCTTAAAGTAGTCTGTATCGAATGAGACAATGGCTGAATTAAGACCCACGTGTAAAGTCATCAGCATTGGATTATTCAATATGGTAGTATCTTGAATTACTTGCTCTGTTCTAAGCCAAGATTTGTAGCTTTGATTTATAAGTTTTTTTATAATTTTTTTATTTACAGCAAGGTTATCTTTAATTCTATAAGATATCACTGATTTTTTTTTAGGTTCTGCATGGTAAAAAATTGGTTGTTTATTCACCTTCTGTGGGGCATATTCTATTTTACTGTTTTTATGGTTTAAAACCCAACTATTTAGCTTCCTAGTAGTGGGTTCTTCCTCAAAATTTTCAGACTTTGATGAGTCTTCCACGATCATTTGGTTTAATGTTTTATGAATGTTCTTCCCATATAGGAATTTCTTACGAGAACTGAAGTTTTTAATGTTATATATTTCTTCATTGAAATCTGCAACTGTAGCTTCATGGCTCAAAAACATTATATTTCTATATATTGAGGTTTGAATTTTTTTTTTTTTTATTATGAAAATAATGAGATTTTTAATTGTTTCTATATTAGAATAATAACGATATATTGATGTACGGTTTCTATATAGTTAATTATAGTCTGGTATCCAATTTCATTCTTTCAACATATAGTAACATAAAAAAGGTACTCAATTCTCATAAAAACGCTATCAAATCAAAAAAAAAAATAGAAGTAATTCAATTAATTTATCTTCTTATTCTCCTTTTAGTTTTTTGTTGCTTTTGGATTATTAAATGAGTTTTTAATTTTGGCAATCGTTTTAATTAAACTTTTGTACGTGAACTTTTTATCTCCGAAAATATTCAAATCCTTTATTACTTCAGCCGCATCATTCATGTATAAAATCTGATTGTCTTTCTAGAAAACAAACCATTTGACGTTCCAATTGCAATACTAAATATGCAGATGATACAATTCCGATTGTAAATTCAAGTGTATTCAAGTATTGATATCAATCTACAGGCACTAATCTATACTTCATCTTCAGCAATCGATTAAGTTTAAGTGCCAGTTTTTGTCTACAAACAGCACACTCTACGTAACCTTTATTAATATATTCATGTAGACATTTAAAGCAATATACATGTCCACATTTGGTTACTGTTGCATTTTCAACCTCTCCATAGCAGATGATGCACACTACTTCATCATCTCCATTTTGTGTTTTTGCCCAATCATCTTTACTGATGGCAACATCGGGTTTTTCTATAATTTCGACATCTGAATCTTCAATTATTTGTTCATCTAGATCATCATCATCGATTTCTAAGCTTTGGTCAGGTATTAGTAATAAATTTTCTGGTCCATTTTTTACTTCCTCTCCTGTAGAATTAGGTTTTTGTCGTTTTGATGAGCTTGTAATAATAGGTGATGCTGATCTTTTGTTTGTATGCTTCTCTTCTACAATAATTATATCGTTATCACCGAAGCTCTCTTGTGATACATCTATTACGTCCATGATTTCAAAGTTTAATTCAGAAGGTCTTTGTATCTTTTTTAAAGTTAAATTTTAAAATAAATGTATATATATTCAGTGTTTTTGGTGTTTCAAAAATCATTAATCATCTTTTAGATAAACGTCTTATACAAGATACACACCAAAAATCAATGAGAAGCATGTGACACAATTTTAAGTCCGATAATTATAATTTACGGATATCTTATTTTAACAAGAACCACATATTTACCAACAATTTTTTTCAAAAAAAAAACTTGTAACAAAAAAAAATTAAATTTAAAATTTGTATTTTTATAATTTTTTTTTTTAACTCATTTTTCCAAAAAAAGTAATCATCCTTAATGTTTTGCCTAAAACAGTAATTACCATCATGGTAAAAAATTCAAAACATAAAAAAAAAAAAAATACAACATTCATAAATTTAGCAAGTGAAAAAATCTAACAAAAAAACAGCAAAAAAATATGAATGGTGAAAATTTCTAGTAGAGTAATATTCCTTAGCAATTTTTCCCCTTTTCAATACTGTGCTGTTTTCTTACGCAGCTGATGTCTTTTACACTAGTATTAATTTCTTTTTTCTTTCCTTTTGGTACAGAGTATGGTACTAGGTTTTTTCTTAGTGAGGAGTTTCTTTCTTCTTTAAAATTGTCGTATTTGCTTATATTGCAATTAAGAATTAACATTTAGAAATAGTAATAAAGTAGTATAACAAAACCATCCAAATAACTACTTAGAAAAAATGTCAGGTAACGGTGCTCAAGGTACTAAATTCAGAATTTCTGTATGTACAGAAGATAACAGGAACAAATGGAACAATATTGAAAACCAACATAATATTCATCAAACTATAGACAAATACAAATCAAAAAACAGTGTAGAGAACAGAGTGGGGAAGCATTATACCAAATTGAATCGAACAAGCTTGTCGAGAAACAGCAAATTTACAAATAGAATATCAATCAAAGATGCTCTATCAAGCGAAGATAACAAGGTCGCAATAATAAAGAAACAAAATCAAAGAATAAATTTATTATCGCAGCTGAGGTATTTGAAGCTAATGAAGAGCAGTACAGGAAAGAAATCATATAAACCTAGAAAAATGAATCGATTATTGAAACTGTGTGAAATAACCAACGAAGAAGATCTTCAGGAAGACGAATGTTTTGGAAAAGGTATAAATAAGTTCAACAACAGAGTGAAGAAAAATTCAGGAAAAGATATTATACTTAATGCTTTGATTCAGGAAAGGGTAATGAAAAATGAAAAGGAAATCTCTCAGAGCACCAGTAGAAAGCGATACGATTTTGATGGAACGAGTAAATTGTTTAACACGATTAAGTTTGTTCATTAAATAGGCATAACACGGATTTGCTTTGTTTGGACATGTTTACTTGAAGATTTAGTTATTTCAAGTATGAATTCAATCAATTTATGTTTTTTTTTTGATAATATCAAAATAGATATAATAGCATAAACAATTGAATGATATAAATGATCCAAATCAAAGTTGAAAACAGTGAGAGTTCTTATATTTGTTTTTTGAAAAAGTGGAAACAGTCAATAGATGATGAATAGCGTAGGATTTCAGTAAATGTGATTTTTTGGTAACAAACTTGTGATAAAAAGTAATATTTAGATATTGCATTTTTACCATTCAGGTTTGAATACACAATTTAAACTCAATTCAATGTTTTTAACGTTAAGACATATCGAATAATAATAATAAAACAACAACAATTACTAACAAGTGAAACTTTATAATTTTTTAAACAATATACAATTAACAAATAGTTAGGTTTACCAGTCGGTGCTATCATCAATTGTGCTGATAACTCTGGTGCTAGAAACTTATACATCATGGCCGTTAAGGGTTCTGGTTCTAGATTAAACAGATTACCAGCTGCTTCTTTAGGTGATATGGTTATGGCTACCGTCAAGAAGGGTAAGCCAGAATTAAGAAAGAAAGTTTTACAAGCTATTGTTGTTAGACAATCTAAGGCTTGGAGAAGAAAGGACGGTGTTTTCTTATACTTTGAAGACAATGCCGGTGTCATTGCCAACCCAAAGGGTGAAATGAAGGGTTCCGCCATTACCGGTCCAGTCGGTAAGGAATGTGCTGATTTATGGCCAAGAATTGCTTCTAACTCTGGTGTCGTTGTTTAAATTCGCTTAATATTTCAAAAAAAACACGTTATTTTTATAAATATATTACATAGAATTCAAAACAAATATATACGATATATATAGATTTGTAGAAGTTATTATCATTAAGATACTAAAGAATAAAATACATTTTATTTAATTTAATATTGCAATAACGATATTGAATTATTACTTTTTTTTTCGATTAGTTAGTAATCAGTATGCTCAAATATTGATCATCACTCTCAAAAGTTGTTTTCAAAATGTTAAAATGTTTACATTTTCTTGTTTGTATATTCAATTAATGAAAAAAGTTTAATTAAAAACATTTTAAGTTAAATGGTAGACTAATAGTTTATTAATGTAAACTTATTTAAAATAATAATTTATTGCCTTTTTCACGCTACCAATATTTTTTTAAAAATGTGATTGTTCAGATATTGATTCCTACAGCAGATTACGCGTTCGATGTAGAATCCCTTAGATCAATTAGTCTTTTAACTTGTACTGAAACACCATAAAGAACTAGAAAAAAAAAAACGACTATATATTTGTAACTTACCGTTTTGAATAATTTTAGATGAGTGATCAAAACGCATCAAATCTGTCGGATGACTCAAATTTTGAAGAATGGTTGAATGAAGAGAGTCTTGTTGAAGAAAACGTTTCTAAAGAAGCTTCAGCTATAGAAAAGACTCTCATTTGTATCAAAGATAGAGTACTGAATAGAAATATATCAACAATCAAGGAAAAAAAAACTATTATGAACTTGTTTACATCAGCAATAAATACATCAGCATCCCCAGCCTTGTATAAAAAGGTGAAAAAAGAAGTTGTAATGGAAACTTGGAAGGTATTAATTAACTTTTTCAACAACCTAAATAAGAAGAACATATCCGATTTGATAAAGATAAAGAGCCAATACATCACTGAGAATGGCTTAGATGAATATTTGGTAAATAAAAATTCAATTATTGATAAATCTATAACAGTTAGAATGACTGAATTATTAGATTTTTTAAATGCATTAGCCAAACTACTTGATGTGGCAAAACATAACTTTATTGATGGGGAGGGATTTAAAGATCTTATTTCTTGGATCATTGAACAAGTCATTGGCGAAGATTTTACTGTGTTTGGTGACTATGTGGAGAATTTTTATGACTTAAATGGAAAATATTCTGAATTATACAGATATCATTATCAAAATATGTTGAACGTAGTTCTTATAAATCCGCAAGCTCTTGATAGAAATTTATATGACAAGCTTTTAGAGTCACAATATTTAATTTTTACAGAAGAAAATACATCAAGGTTTTCTAGTTGTTACAACTTGAGTATAAAAATATTAAGCAACGTTATGAAACACAGACTTTTAGGGAAGGTCCATGGAACTTGGGAGAAATTACTGGTTAATGCTTTTAGAAAGTTTTTGATGGATACTTATACAGTCAAAAAAGTTAATGAAGACTTTATTGTTATTACTCAGTACATGCTTGAATGGTCTTTTGTATTTGATAATGAAAATTATGGGATTACTTCTAGAGTTTTGATTGACAATTTCATTAAAGCTAAAAAGTTTGATGACACAGTATTCAACTTTTTAAAAAATTATTTAGATTTTTTACCGTATGATGTTGAATATCAAGTCACTGTTAATAAAAATAACTTTTTTCTAGATGATATGTTAAGATTACTTAAATTTTTATTGTTGAATGTTATAGAAGTGCACAATAACGATACTGATTTGATTCCAGAGACGTATACCTTTAAAGAGTTTCCAAAAGAAGGTTCTGATTTGAGAATTTATGAATATGAATATGTCAATTCTACAGATGGACTGAACATAATTGCTGAGTATATTGGGATTTATTTTTACTTAAAAGAAAAAATTAAGCTGTTTGATGATACTTCTGAAAAAGATATTTTTGTTGAAGATAAAAGCAATATTGTAGAACCTTTAGAAAATAGCAGAGTGAAAAAAGATGTCATGAACTACGTTATGCCATTGTTAAGGCACAGCATTTCTTTATGTGAATTTATAGGTAGCCTTAAAAAGGCTTGTGAAGAGTCAATTAACTTTGAAAAAATAGTACCTGTTATAACTGCTGTACTTTTAAAGTACCAGTTAAATTGTCCTATTGATTACAATTTTGTCAAACACGTTAACACCAACAGGAACCTAGGACTTCATCATAAATATATGTTAAACTCGAGTCTTTTGTTTAATGTTATGCAATGCAAATCGGATAATTGTATTTCTGCAGTAAAAAAAGACATAGCTGAAGCTTTGTTTCTGCCATATATTGAAGCTCTTTCGAGACTAAACGAAAACATACCATCAATGTCATACTTTGTTGGTTTATTTACTGGATGGATAAATAGAGAAAAAACAGCTCTGAATCATGAACAATTGGTTAAAGTAAGGATTAAAGTTATTGACATCTTGAAAAATATCAGAACCCAAAGTCCAATTGGTGATTCATTAGAAATATTCAAAGTTTGGAAAAACTTTTGTTTGCTGATTCCATACGTGGATAATAATATTCTGCAAAATGATTTAGCTGAAAGAGAATCACTAATCTTTGAAGGATTTGATTTTACAACAAATAGCGACTCTTGGCTTGATAAAAATACCGAATCACAAAACAAGGATTTGAATTCTTTAAAGAATTATGAAATTTCTAATGGATTGACTACATTTGAACTTATATTGAAAGATTGGCTGCCAATAGCTTTAATTTGTGAAGACGCTTTGTCTTTTTCAAACTTTTTTTATTGGGGTTACAGTCAAGATACAGATACTTATATTCAAGACGCTTTTTATGCTCAACAGAAAACCATGGATTTATGCTATTCTTATTCCAATTCGTATAAGCAAAGATGTAATGTTTGCAAAGAAGAAACGACTGATAATTTCAGAAATGGGTTAGTAAATAATAACAAAGGCTCGACAACTTTACCATTTATCAAGTCAAAAATACTGTTTAAGAATAATGATAACATGTTTTTACAGAATTTCTTGATTAACATTAGCCTAAAGAGAAAATCTAAACTGATGAGCGTAAACCGCAAAGTTTACTTGACTGAGAACAGTTGTTCAAATAAGAGCTGTCCACAATACACTGCATCCTATAACTCGGATGTGTATGAAGGGCGAGGAATGTTTAGAAGTTACAAAAGTCTTTTCTACTTAATTAAATATGCTGAAAAGATGTATGTTGATAATACAAATAACAATGGTTTAGGGTGGATGAGGTTGCTCATATACTTATCTGAAGATACTGAAAAAATGTCTGGAAAAATACATAGTCAGTTGCTGAGTCTAATAGATAGACTTGTCTTACCTAAAAAGAAATACACGGCAGATTATATGGCCACTATTATTTCTAATTACGACATTTACAGTATTGAATATTTAAATCCTAAATACTTTTCCATTTTTGAATGTTTGAGAATGGGATCTGAAAAAGCAGCTTTTTATAATGTTATGGATAATGAGAATGATTTGCTGTACTTCAGCCAATTGTTTCAAGACATATCGTTGCAACCATTTCATCAATTAACAGACAGGTTTACCTGGGTTTCTTTCAAAAAGATATTTTTAGAGTCTTCAACATTTTGGAAAAGTGCAAATCAATTTGATCTTTTCTTAGAAACCTTTTTTAATAAAGTATCTAGTTTAAACTCGCAAGAAAAATCTGCAATAGTAAATGTTTTGATTACTAATATCAAAGATGACATTAACTCTGAGAAGTGCCATGATATTCATATGCTAAAAATGTTTTTGTTAATTGTTGGAAAAATTCTTGCTTCTTCAATCTTGATGGAAGGACAAAGTAAGAATAAAACCTTAAAGCTATGGATTTCTATACATGACATGTCATACTCAGGTATTTATCAGTCTGGCACAATTGAATCTCTTGAAAGTCTTTTTAAAAGATTGGATTATAAGTCACAGAAGTCTGTTTTAGTAAACATTCAACAATCTTTAATTGAAAAACAAGATGTTCAAATTCAATTTGAAATGTTGACAAGTCTTTCCAAAATATCAAAAAGTTTGATGGTATTTTGCTTTAAAAAAGTTTTAACTTTACTCAACAAAAAAACTTATATTTTGTTTGAATTAATGCTATCAGAATTGTGCAAGTGGTATAACTTTAAAAGTAAAAGAAAGCTATTTGCTGCATTAAATTACGACATTATGGTTGTACTTATGTCTGACTTATTGGAGACTGATTTGACAATTGTGCCCGATCATGTTATTTTGTCATTAAATGCATTGTTTGATGAGCCAACTTTATTAAATGTTTACGAAATTTGTGAAAAACTTCTGAAAGACGAGAATTTGGCACATATATTTGTATGTTCATGCTTGATTTTAACAACAAATATTGATAAGTTGAAGGCTTTGGGCATATTAGAGTTCCAATCAAATGATGTCATTAAAGCAGATGTGCTATATTCTTCCTTCAAGAAAGAAAGTAGCATATGCGTGGTTGATCAACTGCGATTAACCAAAGTTGAAACACTCATTCCGAAGGAATGTTATTATCACACAAAATTTAAAGAACAATTAAAGCTTTTGGATACTAGTAGTTTAGCTAATATTGCCTCCGGAATTTTGGCAGTATGTCCGCATTTTGATAGGTCTGTTTTGCAAGATGCTCTTTATGAAAGCAAGCCTATTTCGTTTCTAAAACTTTCTTCGTTATCAGTTCCTGAATTGCTATTAGCTGATCCTGTCCTGAATAAAAATATTAATTTTTATTCAAGTCTAATGATCGAACTACCAATACTGAAAACTTTAACAGAACTCGGAGGTTGTTTTTCAGTTTATGAAGTTGGAATATCAGCTATGAGAAAATTGAAAATAGTTTATTTGTTAATTTTAGGCTTGTGTCAAGATCAAAGCGTTTTAGATAGGGTTACTTTGAATTTTTTGGAATATATTATCAAAATCGATAATTTTGAATCTTTATTTGACAGTTTCAAATCTTTCTTGTTTATTTTGATGTCAAAAGTCAAATCTAAAAAATTAAGCTTTGAAATAAAAATTAAAATAATGTCAAAACTATATTCTGTAAAAAATAAATTAGATCTAGACCACAAGAAGGCAATCCATCAGTTTGTTGAAGGAAAAGGATTGCCACATCCACTATTTTATCAAATGTACCAATTCATTTTTGATGATCCAGAAGATATAGATGTGACTATGCAACACACTTCTTTGAAACCAGTCTTCTTAAAAGTGACTTCAGCTGCGAACTGTTTGGAAGATTTAAATGTGTTCATGACAGATTTAATACTTAAAACAAGAATGTCTATAGATACAGCTGCTTTTTTAATGCTGGATTTTTCACAAGAAACCTTTTCAATGGTAAACTGGGAAAATATCTCTTCATTGTTTGCTGCTAGATTACTAGAAGATTTTAAAATGAAGAAAACAGCAGAAGTAACAAAGATGGAAAAAAATCATTTATCATTAATTAGTGAATCCCTACTAGAATTAAAAGCAAGCACAAAAAATATTAATGACTTATTAGAACTAACTTTGTTAAGTTTGTCTTTTCATTTATCCGAAGAATACCAAGATGCAGATGAGGATTTAGAAGAAGACTTCTTTTGCTCACTCTCAAAATTGAATTTAGAATTCAATTTTGAAGAAGCTGTTACTATGACTGATTTTACAGACATAATAGATTATGAAACAGAAACAAGCAATATCAACTTTGGTGGCATTGATGGAGTTGATAATGATTCATATCTTGATTGGTTGCATAATTTATGGAAACATTTGACTTTGCATTTTTCTGAAAATTCAATTTTTAACTTCATATGGGTAGTGGATAGAAAGTTCAATTCAAATCATTTGAAACACAAGTTCTTATATTCTGTAATTGTTTCCCTTTCTACCGTCATGGATAAAAGTGTCATATCTGAGTGGGGAAAGTTTTTTAATTTTGCTTTGACTTCCAACTTTAATAATATTCACGAGTTTAGACTAAAAGCTTCAGCATTGTTAAAGATATTCATACTTATTAGATCATTAGGATATGATGAAGATAAAGTAATACAACAAAGTTTCAAATCTAAATATAAACATCTTTATGACATATTTGTTTTGGAAGACATGGTTGATTTATGTCTTGCTCTAAATGATCATGAACTTGCATTCATGCTTGCTGAAGAAGACATCAAACTATGGAAAAAGACTTCTATTTGGAAAAATATATTTAAAGGATTGAATTCTGAATATGATATATTCTTAAAAACTAGTATACCTATGGAACTTGAGTTGACTGAATATTTAAATAATTCCAAGGAATACTCCAAAGATATCAGATTTAGTCAATCAGTATTAGGATTTAACTTGGCATCGCTTGAGACAAACTATCAGCAAAATATTTGTTTAAAAAACATTCAATACAGCCTAGAAAACCAAGGTGAACACTATTTGGCTAAAAGTTTAATTTCACAAGAAAAAGAAGATTATATTAATTTTAACCAAAAATTTGAAAGTTATTATACAGAGTTACAGAATTGGGATATACCTTTATCTGATTCTTGTAATGAAGAAGCTTACCTGTTTAATTACAGCAAATCTAAATTGCTTTTTGACAAAGAATACAACCATGAGGTTGATACATATGGTTATGGATTAATAAAAAATTTGATGCTAAATAACAAAAAAAATATAGAAGAAAAAGTTCTTGGATTGAATGATATAAGACTAAATATTCTATCTGATATTTCATTGGAAAAAACAAATATGTTATCAAATTCTTTTAAAGCATCATGTGTTCCAACATCAGAGTTTTTCAAAAAGAGAAACAAATCTGATTTGTTCTCTACAATTTCATCAGGTTTAGTTGCATTCAAAGATATTTTGTCCTATCTGGATAACCAAGATCAATACAAAGTTTTGAAATATTATAATGAAAACTTGAAAATACTGGTTTATTCTAACGTTTTTGCTGATAACCTCAAAAGTGCATTTAAAGTTGATCAAAATAGCCCCGGTTATGACGAAATGCAAATACCTAGTAAACAAATGTTGAAAGAACTAGGTTTGTTGCATTTATTAAATTTGAGTTATATGATGGAAAGAGCTGAAAATGAATATTTTGAAAGTTTTAACTGGCCAATTAAAGAACTAATAAGATGTCAAAAATTTATAGAATTGTTAAATACTTATTATTTTGATGAGCATAAAGAATGGGAGGATCATGTTAACTTGATGAATTTAATTTGCAGATGGCATAGTGGTGATAAAATATCTTCATTTTATCATTTGAACAATATGCTTGAAAGAGATGATAATGTTGGAAATTATGATTTTAAGAATATTTTGAAGATAAATAAAATTAAATGGACATTGGAATCAAAAAGTGAAACATTGAAAACAACATGGACTGCTTATCATCAACTAGTGAATGACATCAAAACAACTCATAAATATGAAGACAATCTGTTTTCATATCATTCAAAAGATATTTATACAATAAATGCTTATTACTTTGGTATACTGAATGCAAAAATGGATAACTACAATCCAGATTACAAAGAAATGGATACTTTATTAAGGAAACATGCTGAAATTCGAGAACAACAGATATCATGTAAGAAATATTTGACCTTGTTCCAAAACAATGCTGATAAAAAGAAGAAGATGTCAGAAACTTTGAAGGTTATATCCACTAACGAAAAGTTTGTGGCTGAAAGATATAATGAGATCCAAAGATCTATGAAAAATAATAAAAATGAAATAATCAACATGACTGTTTGTTTAATTTCAATTTTAAGTGATCAGATCTGTACACTCGGAAATTATGCATACAAGGAAACAGAAAACACTGATATGTTCTTTTCTTTATGGTTTGATTTAATTAATTTCTTCAGCAAAGATTATTTTGATATTGATAAACTAGGTAACAAAGAGGTAGAAAAGCTGCAAATCGAAAATATCAAGGTGAATTTTAAACAAATCTTGGAATTTCAAACTATAGCTGATATGCCTATGAATAAGGAGAATAAAGAAGCAAACTGGATAAAAAACAGATGTACCATAATTGGATGGAAAGACATTTTAAAAAAATGGGTGGATTCTATTGAAAATATTTTATCCAGCAATAGAGCTGCTTGCCTACCATGGCTGGGAACTATATTTGCTAAAATCTCTACAGGTCATATTGAAGTAAATGAGAATTGTAATATTTTTTCTGTTTTACTTGAATGCTATTTAAACAAAATCATCATAAGCTGTATTGAGGAATATCCAGACTATAGCATACATTTAGCAAACAGTTATATGAATTACTCAAGTGATAACAATGATAAAGCAAGATTGAGAAGCTCATTGATTTCGCAGTTGATGACAAGTTTGGTTGTGAAGAATTCTAAATTGATGAAAATGGCTGATGATTACAAAAGTTTTAGCAACATTATCAAAGATTTGTCTTTAACTCCTACACTGAAAAAAGTTGCCAGAATATCGTTAACTGAAAAACAAAACTGTAAAGTAATATTTAAGAAGACACCTGATGAAATTTTTGAAGTATTCAGTGAAAAAAGAAATATTATAAATCCATTAGTTGACTATGTAAAACTAGTGAAATCAAACAGCGATTTAAAGCAATATCATATTGTGAATATTGGCGATATGATAAATATGTCAACTTCTGGGTTATCAAGACCAAGGATATTTAATTTCCAGTTAAAAAACGGTACTCAGTTCAAAGTATTAGCCAAAGGTAACGATGATTTGAAATCTGATGAAATTATGTTAAAGGTAATGAGGAAGATTGATAATTTGATATTTAAGGAAAAAGAAGGAACAGATTTAAAGTACAGGTTATTAACATACCAAGTGTTCCCTATGGGCCACAATTTTGGTATGATGGAATTCATCAAAGATGTGAGTTCATTAAATGATATTTTGAAACCCATGCACAAAGACGATGAGATTTCACAAGAAGAGTTAAGAAAAAAAATGGATGCTTCTTACAAAGCTAAGGATACATCACAAGCCAGAGTTAAGGTATTCACTGATATGTGTAAATTAGTTACTCCAAGATTTAATCAATTTTTCCGTATAAATTTTTTATCCCCAGAAAGCTGGTATAAAGCCAAGAAAACGTATGCGATGTCTTTGGCTATCACATCATTGATAGGATATGTTTTAGGAATCGGTGACAGGCATATGTCTAATGTAATGATGAACTGTCAGACTGGTGATTTGGTGCACATCGATTTCGGGATCACCTTTGATAGCGGTAAAAAATTAGCTATACCTGAAAGAATACCCTTTAGATATACTGCAGATATGAGAGATGCCTTAGGTATTTATGGTCATTATGGAGCTATAAATAGATTCTTTGAGGACGTTTACAGTACTTTGAGAAAAAATCATATAGTGGTTTTGCTGTCTTTGATGAATTTGAAGCTAGACCCTTTGTACAAGTGGTCTTTGGAAGTTAGTACCAAGAAATTGGAAGCAATGTTTGATTTATCGGATGACGATTTAGATGATCGGGACAGTTCTTATGAATTACAAGATAAAATTTATGATGAAAACTATGAAGATTGGAAGCACAAAGCAAAGAAAGTTGCAATAAAGCCAATGAAGAATGGCAAAACAACTGAGTTGTTTGATGTTGTAGTAAAACCCACGGAATCTTTAAATGTCAAGACTGCATTACTTGTTTTGAGAAAATCAAAAATAGCATATAGTATTTCAGAAGAGTACAGTAAGAAATGTTTGGATACTGTTTCGGATAAGATATTAGGAGGGAAAGATCGACAAAGTGTTGAAAGTTGTGTACAACGTTTATTAAATGAAGCACAATCAAATGACAATTTAGGTCTCATATTTTGCGGATGGTGTCCTTTCTATTAATTTAAATAACAATTTTTATATAATGATAAAAAACAAAAGTATATATAGAGTTAAAAGCAGATAGTTTTACATGTTAAAAGCAAGGACTTGTTTAAGTTTTTTTGATGAAATTATTATTAAAAAATCAATCAAATTTGGGTATTACCATTTATTATCTTAATCTAGTAGTTTAACATAATTTGAGGGAATAATACCTCTTTCACCATTTGTCTTCAAACATGACCACCATCTTCCTTCTATATCTGTGACTCTCATAACTTCACCTTCATCAAATGAGATTTCATAAGGATCGGATGCATCAGCTACATACTCAAATATAGCAACAGCCTTGTAAGGATAAATGGCTTCTTCTTCCGAAGGATCCGCATAACTAATAATAGATGTTCTGGCATTAGACAGTGATTGAGATGGTTGCGTGGTGTGGTTTCTGTTATGTCTGGAGTTAGATTGACCATTAGTAAATTTAGAAGTAGAAGGAGCAGCAACGTTTATAGGGTTGTGGAATTCATCTGAAATTGAGCCAGTGTTTTCCTCTTCAGGTATTAAATTGTCATCTTGTTGTTGGGATCTAGAAGGTGGAACACTTGTTTCGTTTAAATTAGAAACATACTGCGTGCTATTTGCGTATCCGGAGCTCATACCTTTTTGTAATTCTTGATATCTAGACATTTGTTGTTTTTGCTGTTGTAGTCTCTTCATATTAGCTAATCTTCTATCTTGTAGATATTCAGAAACAATATTACTTGGTCTTTGACCATCTAAACTAAAGGAATCTATAAATCTGTTTAAAGGAGAACTGTTGTCACTTCCAAAGTATAATAACCATGTGAAGTTGATCACACTTAATATAATACAACCAGAAGCAGAAGCAGCTTTTGTTTTACCAGAAGAATAGATCAAATTTGTAGTGCTATTAGTGTTATAAACAAAACTGATTGCTGTTGTGCATGTAATGAACACTCTATAATGATCAAGCAAATCAAAACAGTAAAGTATCATGTATATGAAAATCAAAAAGATTTGGAATCCTAACCCCCACCAAGTAAATTTGGGGAATCCTATATCTTCTGAAGTTAATGAGTTATGAGGAAGATAAATAAAACAAATACCAGAAACAACAGCGACTAACCACCCTATGATGGCTAGTGAGATGGTTGTTATACCAAAAGGATCACCAAGAAGTCTGGATACATCAAAGTAGTGTCTTTTTCTGGCATAAACTTGCTGGTTAGTATTTTTGCCCATTTTGCTCGATTTGTTCAGTTTGTATGAAAACACACCCATTTTGTTTTTTTGTTATTTGTATTATAATATTATGTTAGATAGTTTGGAGCTTTTTAGATTTATGATATATATGCAAAGCCCAAAAAAAAAAAAGAAGAAGAGAGAAGCAGAATTCAAAAAAGTTCGGTACCTTTGTTGAAATTACTTGAATATTAAAATACTGTTAAAATTGCTATTTTGCCAAAGCAGCTTATCAGGGATTTTATGTATTTTCTCTTCCAGATTGAATTAAATAATATATATTAACATTTTTCAAATATTGTATTTTTTACTAAATCAACTTTTTTTTTTTTTTTGAGATTTTAAAACAATGTCTCATACATCATAAAGCGCAAAAATAACGAAGAAATACGAATCCGAGGTTTTTTTTTATAAAAAAAAGCTTAGCAGTTTTTGCTCTAGATCGTTTTATGGATGTCTTATATCCGCTAGGACACGTTTCATAAATTAAGATGAAGAGCAAGGCTATAATTTGATATGGTAATAATGTGTTGGCATTGCCGTTTTTTTTTTTATTTTTGCTCTAATTAATATGAATGATAACACAATACTGAAAATATTTTCATATAGAATCCTCATTCAAGCATATCTACAGATGTCAATTTTTTGTACATTTATCGATATTGCTGTTGTAATACACGTATTTGGTATCTACTTATCCTCGAAAACGGGAGATATTTTATGACAATACAAGATTTTTTTTTTTTGCATTCAAAAATATACTTTTAAAGCACAATATGCGTTTAAAGTGTTTTTCTGACAAAAACATCTGTGTTGCCTATTTGGGAAGCTATTAATTAAACCTCAAACCGATTTAACTTTTTTTTTTTTTTTTTTTTTAAAAAAAATGAAGCCATGGCACTACGTAAAGTCTAACAAAAGAACTCTTAGGACATAAGAGAACTGACAATTAGGGTAACCTGTGTTATTCTCTTCATTTGTTTTTTTTTTCTTCTTTTCAAACGTAAAATTTAATTAAAGAACGTTCATTAGGCTTAATTTCAAGCAAATGGAAGAAGAAATGTTTTTGGTAAATCAATTTATTATTTTCTTTTTTGTTCTGATAAAAGACATTTTTCAAATTGCTTTAGTAAGGAAATACTTTTTATTATATATATAAAATACAACCAATAATTATCTGCTAATAATCATTGTAAATACATAGCTGCTAACTGCTCTTTAATTTGAAATTTATTCAAGAATCAAAAAAAAAAGTACTTTAACAATACATAATAGCAACTTAATTTGAAAGTGAGCATGCAACAACAAATATACAGTAATGATACTTCCATGTTAAGTTCAAATAATAATTTCACTAAACAATCGAATACAAAAGTGTTACAGCTGAAATATAAAATAAACTACCTGAAGCTTAAAAGAATAACTGAATTAAACCAAAAGTTAAAACAGGAGCTTCTTAGAGACAGAATCACTTCAAGTAATGCATCTTTACAAATAATTAACTATACAAATGACTTATTTAAAGGAGAAGACTACACTGTGCCTTCTGTTAGTGGATATATTCCAAAAGGTAAAAATCCTTTGATGCAAACAGTAAATAATAAAAGTGGATATTCACAACCTGGTGGATATAACAATGGATCCAATGCTGGTTGCTGTACCATTATGTAATACCTATATATTTGATAAATACAAAAATAAACTAGAAACTAAAAATTATATCTTTTTTTGACTACTAATGATAACAACTTTATAGACATAAGATAAAATTTTAACCCAATTGCTTATCTTCCTTTTCAATGGTTATCTTATCTCCTTTATTGAACTCATCATAATCACCACAACCACAATCATAATCTTCTAAAATATTTGAACAATCATAAGTAGGCTTTTTTAAATGCGTATTAACTAAATTATGGATATGACATCCCCATAGAGCAGCTGTTTGTCTAGACTTGTATTGTATGGGATTTTTCTTAATAAGTTCTTGGAAATGATAAGAACATTCACCACATGGATAAAACTCTGCAAACAGGTTGATATATTGTTGCAGTTTTTCCTGTTGATCTGAAGATGGTTCATCTGGATATCTCGACAATACTGTATGGAACAAATACCATGCGTGTCTGCCTAACTCTTGTTTCTTCTCTAAATCCGGCATCAATGGCATAATCACATCTTTGTAAATTGTTTCATCTTTATTAACAACTGTTTCCTTGTTGGTAGATGTACTTGCTTTTTTGTTACTAGACTCTAAGTTATTTGTCAGGATTGTATACTTAAACACAAGTATTATGACTATACTATAAACGACATAAAGAAAATGTTTTTTTCTTAATTTATTACTAATCGCAAATTTCATTTCAGCGAATTAAACAGATAAAGTTTTTTCTTTGGTTGTATTTGGGTTTTAATCAACTTCAACATATAAACAAATATTTCATGTTGATATCGTAAAAACGATTTATCCTTCATTTTTTTTTTCCTGTTTTTTTTTTTTTGGTTATCCCCTGAAGTTTAATCGAAGAAAAATTATATGAAAACTTATTAAAATATGTAACGTTTTAGCTTTGAAAAAAGTATACAAAATGGACCCTAGAATACTACCAGATCATGTCCTATTTTAAAGGCTCTTCTCACAATGACGCTCAAAAGTACAAAGACATGACGCAGATGGCCAGAGAATCTTTCGAAAAAAATGTTTTAAACAAGAGGTTTCATCAGTATAATAAGGATAATGTGATTAAACCCAAAGTGAAGAACAAGAAGATGGAAACTATAGTGAATTCTATTAATAAAACTAGTTTTGAAATTGTTATTAAGAATCATACACCCATTTTATCGTATAGAGAAATTGACAGTATAGAAGATGAATTAAAAATGAAGCTTCCGGAAATGACTTTTGTAAATAATAGCATAGCCATAAAGTATAATGATACATACGAGTATAGGATTGATTCAATGAGTCTTATGGATTCTGTGAAAAGGGAAGTTGATGAGACCATTAAAGTCTCTAACAGTAAGCATTGGGATAAACACAAAGAGAAACATGGATCTCAAAAGAATGGAATGACTACATCAAATGATAATACCGAAGAAGATGGATTGAATTTTGATTGGACATATACTCCAGTAGAGTACATAGGTAAAATTCAACCTCTTAACAAAAATTTTGACATAAATCAGGTTGAAGTGATGAAAGAAGATAAGTCAAAAATTCCATTTTTGAAACTTGCACAGCAGTTAGACATCAAAAAGTTCGATACAATTTTACATTTTGAAGACGAGTTGAATGATAATGGGATTTCTCTAAGTTATTCAAAAATAAGAGTTGTTGATACAAAAGTTCCGGATCATAATAAGATAGATAAAAAAAAGAAAATGAAGTACACCTACATTTTGACAAGATTCTTTTTACGAGTGGATAATGTGATGGTTAGAGTGATAGATTTAAGAACATATTTCAATTTAAAGAAACCCAACAAAATAATAATACAGCAAGATGTGTTTGAAAAGCGTTTTGAAGAGAATACCAATGATTTGTCTGAAATAAACAAATTGAAGTCATTTGAATCAGTTTTGGATCATGAACATCAGATTTTGAAGGATTTAGATAAGGTAGATGAAAAAACTCAATATCTAACGATCAACCTGAATATATAAAAATAAAATATACAAAATTTTTGCATTTTAAACATATCTCTTTGCTATAGTTTTAATTTTTTCGTTTTCACTATTTTTAGCTAAATAAACCCATGAATCTTTATTGTATTTGGTGTATTTGATAACTTGCAAATGACAATTGTATAAGTCAACCTTATCTTCGATAAGCTTAGACAGCTCTATCCAAGCTAAGTAATTATCTGGTCTTATCAAAATTATATCTTCTACAACAGCTTTCATGTAGCCAGTATACAATGCTTTATTTTTACTAGCCAGACTTTTGTAGCACTTGAACAAAAGCCATTTACATTCCAAATCCAGTGGAAATTTATCAATCAAAGATTGCACCAAAATGATTATAGAATTGATGCTGACAGAATTGAAATTCATCTTGAAGTTGATAAACAACTTGTTCATCTTCAAATATTGAATACTATTTGTTGATTTTTCTAATTTTCCACTCAATAAATTTTCAATATTTTTCTCAAATTGGTTAATAACATCACCAGTGACTTTTTCTTTACTAACTGTTAACTTGAAAGCCTGATTCAAATAGTTGTAGTACTGATAAATTGTGGAATCTAAACTTAGAAATTGCTTTGATTTAAGCAATTCAAGGTATCTACTATTTTCAGCCAATATGGTTTTATCGTCAGAATGACTAGAGTATCTTAGAAAATTTATGGTTAAGTATAATTCAATAAGTGTGATATACTTTAGATTTATAGATTGATAATCAAATACTTTCAGTAAGGATTGTATCTCACCTGCATATTTGTCTAAGACACTTGTATCACTGACTTGATTATAATAACCAGTATTGAAGATGTAGATGTATTTGTCAAGAAGAAGATAGTACTCGTTAATCATAATAAGGAAGGTGTCTGGGGAGGTGTTTATTAAAAATCCAAACACCACTATACAAAAAAATACAATCTACGTTTAAAGGTGGCGTTCGCGTCACATGACCTGTTCAATTGCTTTTTTTTTCTTCTCCCCGCAATCTCACTAAGAGCGCGTAGCGCTCACGCTTTTATAAATGAGTGAAAATTTCACTAGGCGCTTTTTACCAGAATAGGAAATTTTTCCTAGCACCATATTTGTGGGTGGGAAACTGTAGGTTTCATGAAAAAAAAACACATTAGAAAAATTTTCCACTTGGGCAAATTTCTTGTTTCTTTTTTTTTCCTTGTATTAACTCATAGAGATTTTAAATTATTTATGGGAGGATTATTGGTAATAACAGACCCCCCAAAGAAGCAAGAAGAACTAAACAAAGCAAAAAAGCACAAGCATTTAGCAACCAAGATATTACATAACACGCAAGATGTCCTTTAATATTAACAGAGCTAACAAAGATCCTTTCTACAGATATAAGATGCCTGCCATCACAGCTAAGACTGAAGGTAAAGGTAACGGTATTAAAACCAATGTTACCAACTTACTAGACGTCAGTAGAGCTATCAACAGACCAAACGAACATGTTTTGAAGTTTTTTGGTTTTGAATTAGGTGCTCAAACTAAGCTAGATTACAAGACAGATAAATTTTTAGTCAACGGTGTTCATGATCCAGCCAAATTACAAAATGTCTTGGATATCTATATTAAGAAATATGTTTTATGTGATAGTTGTATGAATCCAGAAACCACTTTCCAATTCTATGGTAAAGCTAACTCTAAGAAAGTCGGTGAAATCATGAAGGATTGTAAAGCTTGTGGTAAATTAACTCCAGTAACCATGGGTGATAAATTATCTGCTTACATTTGGAAAAACCAAGATGAATACTTAAACTTATTAGCCAGTAACAATACCACAGATAACGATGATTCAAAAGGTAAACATAGAAGAGCCGCCGCTACTGCCTCTGAAAACATCCAAGGTGGTGGTGTTTCTATTAGTGATTTAGCCAAGCAACAACAAGCCAATCAAGAAGCCGAACAAGAGGAAGAAGAAGGTATCGTAGCCGATGAAAAATTACAAAAAGATTTGGAAGACTTGGAAGAAGAAGACTCTGACTTAGAATTTGCCAACAATGACGACTGGGCTTTAGATTTATCCGAAGATGCTGTACAAAAGAGACAACTATTAGCACAATCACAACCATTATCTGCAAACTTACAAATACTTCATAGACTAGGTGAATGGATTGAAAGCGAAGATCCATCCGATGTTGAAATTTATAAAAAAATCATAAGTTTGAACTTGTTAGCCGATGCTAAGATTATGTCTGTCATTATCCAAGCATTGGTTGAATCTGAAGAAGTTGCAAGTTTAACTGAATTCATGACATCATTCATTGAAGAACATAAAGCTATCTTGATAAAATTAATAAACGAAAGAGAATCATTTGAAGTTCAATTATTAGGTGGTTTAGAAAGATTAGTTGCTGGTAAATTTTATGAAGAAAAACAACTACTTCCTAAAGCCATTATTCAATTATACAATTTAGATATAGTTTCTGAAGAAACCATATTGTCCTTCTATACTAAATGCTCTGGTAGATTCATTGAAAAAAAGAAATCCAAAGAATTGAGAAGATTAGCTAAGCCTGTTATTGAATGGTTGCAACAAGCTGAAGAAGATTCCGACGAAGAATAAGTAGGTTTGAATATTAAATATCCCTTATATATGAATCAAATTTTTATAATGTTTTTTTGTTCACTATTCAGATCATGTGACTTAATGTTAAACGCGTAAAAAAGTAAATTTAACGCACATTTAGCTAGCTAACAAAATTATAGCTTTCTGCTTTTTTTTTCTGGATTTTTGTTTTAAATAATTTAATAATTAACGTATACTCAGCAGCTGAAATATTACTTATGATATGAAGTAAAACAGTTATATGTTGACCAGAATAGCATTACCCCCCTTAAGCAGTTTATGCTTTTTTTAAATAAAAATAGATATATATTTTTGTTTTTCCAGCTACTTCCTTTTTAATTATGGATAATGACAGTAATGACAAGTCCTTGTCACAAGAAATCAATCGTAAATCCCAGAGGCTCCCTATATACACTAACGAGTTGAGAGTACTAAACGCTCTTGGGCAAATCCAAGCTACAGATGAAAAAAACAACAGATATGTACATAATTTGAGGTGTTCAAGCTGTATGGATACCAACTGTGATTTTATTTATAAATTTGAAAAATTTAACAACATTACATCAAAACTTTCAAAAAATAAAAAACTTGAGATCTTTACCAGTACGCTTCAATCGTACTTTCAGAGTCACCATCAAGACTGTAAAACAAAAAAGAACGTTTTGGCATTTCTCGAGCATTATAAAGTCAGAAATGATATGTCAACAGCTTTCACCCCTATAGATGAAGCCACAGCCAGATATTTGTTTCAATTAACAGAGAACATTCATGTTTTTGATAAGATACGGAGGTACAGTAAAAAATTAGTTTGCTTGAATATATTAGAACTGGAGAAAAGCTACAAAATTAAAATATTCTGTTGTAACTGTAGATTCGAAGCTACTGTAAATACACTTCGTATAAACTTACCAACAATAATTCCGCAATCATTAGCTGTACACAATTGTGAAACCGGATCACAAATGATACCCAAAAAAAGAAATATATCTGATGTTGTACCTATTAATAAAGAAAATGAATTAAATAAACCAAATGATATCATTCAAAAGCTAAAAAAACAAAGAATCAACCCTAACAAAAAACAAATCAATATAATGGATATTTTAAAGAAAAAGAAAATAAAAGATTATGACAAAACAATTAAAAAGAATAATGCCGAAAACGAAGTTATCCCTATAAATGAACAAGAATCAAGACTACAAAGATTAAGTCCTTCTGATTTTGGTGGCAAAAGAAAAGATGAAAACCTGTTATTGGGGACCAAAAATAAGAATGCTATAATAAACAATAGATCTGTCTCTGCTGGTGGAGCTTTGACATTAAAAAAACCTACTAACCCATCTGCGCAATCAAGATCAGTCTCAGAAAATAAATTTGGTATTGATTTAAGTCTTTTATTTGATTCTGAGGAAGAGGACGTAGTTGAAACCAAACTTGACAAGTTTCCTGCTGAACTTGACTTTGAATTGAGTTCTTCCGAAAACAATCCTACAAAGCAAGGAGATTTGTTAGGGCAATTAGATCTGGATTTCTTGGATGAGTCAGATATTGAACCTGAAGAACAAGTCAACCAAAATGAGCCTTTAAATATCAACAATCATGATGGAAGCACATATGCTCCTAAGATTAAGGAAGAAAATAATTTGATGCAGCCATTAAAAAAACTTCAAAAATCAATTCCCCTTTCTTCAGCTACTTTAAAACATGTTCAAGATGTCTCTAGAATTACCAATGATAGCGATTCATTACCAAATAGCAGTAAATACACACACAAGGAAATAATACAAAGTCGTGTTATTTCTGATATTCCTGTTGACTTTGGCAAGATTCAAGATTTCAGAAATTCACCACTAAATGCCAAAAAACATGAACAAGAAATACCTGAACCCACAGTTGCACAGAGACAAGTCAGTGTTCTGGAAAATATTAAATCACCAATATTAAAAAAGACTAGACAGCAATTCAAAAGTGCAACCAAACAACATTCTAAGAAAAAAAAATACAATGGATATTTGCCTCAAGCAAATAATATTATGGATAGCTTTGAAGACTTTGAAGATCAAAGAAACGTCTCTCTTAGAGATGCTTCAATTCATTCACCAAAGCGACTAAAGAAGTTAGTTTTATCTGAGGAAATAAAAAGTGTTGATGAAAATACTATAAGAAAGTTATCTCAAAAAGATGACATTTTACCAGCCAGTAAGAAAGAAAATAGTGATATTTCAAAAGTTGAAAGTAATGCATCTCAAAGCCCATCAGTAATCATTAATAGACCAGATGACAATATAGAATTAGGCGATGATGGAAATGTATCATTCAATATTGAAGAATTGAGGCCATCAACGCCTCAGAAAGTACAGCAAGATCAAAATATATCCGTTCAAAGTGATCACAAAGTTAGAACTGATAGTCCGATCAAAAGACCTATTATCATGGAATCTCCAGTTCACTCAGAAATTAAAAAGTTCAATAACTTAAAATCCTCACCTATTAGAAACTCTATTGAACTTCCAAAAGAGCCCGTTAGTGAGAATAGAGAAGAGTCTGATTCCGAGCTGCTGCTATCATTCAATAACAACAAATCGGTTTTGGGTGATCCGAAACAAAACGTTTTACTAGATCTAAAAAATAAAGCTAATGAAAACTTTGTTGAAATTCTGGATTCACTTGATAATCAAGAAGAAATCGCATATGCTGGTACTACTTTCAAAGAAATCAATGATTTTAACATCAAAGAATTGTCTCTCTACATGGCGAGAAGAACTTTGCATATCAATAAAATACAAAGCGTGGTTGATTTATCTTTAAAGAACGAAGATACGTTGGACTTTGTAGAAGTTTTGGCTAAACGGAAGAGTGTATTTGAAGATGAAAATAATTTTAACAAGTCATTGCTTCTTAAACACTATCAACTTCAAAAGGAGTTCGTTAATGACAATCACAATGCAATGATGCAACGAATTGACGATTGCCAAGACATGGATATTCTCATAAATTTATATAACAAACTTAAATGATTTTCAATATATATCTAATCCCATATGGAAGCTTTAGAATTATTTACATGGCCTCTTTGAGATGTAGAGTACCCTCTATTCTTTCTTGCAGTTCCATTGTTAGTGTTTGAATTGCTATTGGTGCTTCCTGTTGAGTTATTTCTAGCATGAACACCATTTGCATTGTTAGCAAATGATCCATCGTTGGTACTGTCATTGAAAACATGTGAAAGAGCTCTGTTTCTTTTTGCACCAGTGTTCAATATTGTTCCTGTAGTATCATCAAAAAATATGGTTGATGTTGTTCCCAAACTCAATTCCTCTACCATTTTTTTATCTTTCTTCATCATGTCAACTGCTTCTTTGTACTCAGGTTCTGCACTTGTCAAAATATCGTGTAATCTTGCTATGGCTTTTTGTTTATATTTGACATCAATAAGGCTTAAAGATAAAACCTTGAGTATAAATTGGGTACCGTTTCCGTTGGATTCCTTCAAAATCTTTATCAAATTGGAATTAGCAATACTATTTTTCAAACTGTCAAATTGAGCATTCAAGTCACCGAATATGCTGTTTAAAATAAAAGCTTTACTGTTTCCGTCATCTTTTCTATGATTCAACAATTTTAATAAAGTCAAACTGGCCAACTTATGAGTTGCCAATGGAACAATGTTTTTTGATAATTGTTTAGATAAAATCTCCAATCTGTTTGGTATGGTACACGTGTCTAGGTACCAAGTCAGTAATAATGTACCATTTGAATTTGTAGCTAAGTATTCACTATAAACAACAACTAATGATGTGATAGAGTACAACTGTCTTTTTGTAATGACTTTACATCTTTCTAACTCATCTTTATCGTGCTTTTCCAACATCTTGTCATCTTCTAGATTACTAGTTTCTAAAACAGCTCTTACAGCTCTAGAACCAAACCTAGATTGAACAATTTCCCAAAAGTTCTTTATAATATTATCATAAATAAAATTGTTATAAGGCGGTCCGTACTTCAAGCAACATTGAATAACATAATTACCAAATTGATCAGTAAATAAAGGCAAGCAGTACTTTTCAATTCCTTTAACAATACTAATCTTGTTATTAATAATATCTGTAGATCCAGTAATTAATTTTTGTGCAGCCCAGGTACCATTTTTATGAACACTTATAGAAGTCAAGTATTGAGCACAGTTTTCTATAATTAAGTTTTTAAGTAAAGGAGAAGAGATCTCATAAATTCTTTGAATAATTGTATTACCCAAATAATCAGAGCACAATTCAGCAATTTCATCTAACATACAAACACAAATTTGCTCAACTTCCAAGTTAGTAATTTGTTTGTTGTCCAATGCCTTTCTTAAATCTCTTAAAGTAGGAGAGTCAAATATTTTTCTATTTCCGTTGGCTAGAGTAGTAGAGTTTCCATTTGCATTTGGTTGTGGCCCATAATTAATTGGATCAGTGCTTAGTTTTTCATTGGATAAAACCTCCAATACTTTATCAAATGCTTCTTTGATAGACTTATTATCACCTTTATTAGAAGAATTGTGAGTTTGGAAGTATTTAAACACATTGTCAATATTTTTTTGGTTTTGACTTAGATCCGGGGGAGGAAGAGCAAATGGACATGATTCTTGCTCAATGACAATTTCATTAGAATTGTTTCCACCTGCACTATTTCCATTAGAATGAGCAGTGTTATTTTTCAAATCAGTCAAGATTGAATCTTTTTGAGCAGGAATATAACCATTCAAAACGGGTATGGTCCATTGGCCATGTTCTACAAATCTCAAATTACCATTGTGTAGTTGTTCGTTTAACAAATATTTAGCATTTCCTTGTGTATCTGCTTCCATAGATACAGGAAGTGGTATGATTTGAGCATAGAAAATTTCAGATGGAATGCTTGTAGAGATAGTTTGACCCTGCATAACATCGTGTGCCGTTTTCGCCGAATCAATTGATTTAAACTCAATCAAAGCTATATTCAATCCGTACAAAGTCCTTATAGATAAGATTTGTCCAAATTGATGAAATACACCATGCAATGCATATGATGTCAAATTTAGACATGTAGGAAAGCTCTGTGTTTTTTGTAAAGAGAAAATATTACTCACACAGATAGTATCAGTTGGTTGTGTAATATTAGGAAGAAGATTTATCTTTGGGGCATAAGAATAATTGGTAACCCAATTGAAAGATGAATGATCTACATCATCTTGTAAAATAGGTGCAATTTTCATAGATTCTCCGTGCTCCAGCTGTGGGAGAATATTTTTAACAGATATCTGATGGCTTTTTTGGTAACTCAAGGTATCTGCAGGATTGTTGTAGCCATTAGGATAGACTTGATATCCAATATAATCATTCATCATTGTCATTGAAACATTAGATTTTGATCTTGGTCTCCAACTACTACTTGTCGTATTGTTACCATACCCGCTCATGCTGTAAGCCATTTGTTGTTGCTGGATCATATTATTAGACATAATAGAACCAGCATCATATTGATATGAGTTAACATCTTGTAGGTTTGTCCCCATATTGGACCATACACTATAACTTGGAACATTACTCAAAGATGTTATTTGAGAAGAAACGGTTTCAGTACGCGGTCTATTTGTGTATAAGCTATTGTTTATATTGGTATTATCTTGGCTCATACCCATTTGATGATAGCTGCTTTGATTTGTAGGTATACTATGCAACATTGAGTTTTCATTGGGAAAGGGTATTGGTTGGTGTTGAGATGTATTTGTAATAAATTCCGCTTTTATCATATTTGGTGATGTTTTGGTGCCACGAGCCGTACTGGTTTCATATATCTTTCCAGGAAGTATTTGATTTTGTTTTTTAGAAGATCCCATCATTGATAAAATCTTAAACTTAGTTGAAACAGTTTGGGCATTAACTGCCTTATTGTCTAATATCTGTTGCTGGATAGGAGCTGTATATGAATCTAGGTTGTTTGTTGGTTTCAGTTTACTTGGACTAGTGCTGGAGACGGTTTCCAACTTATCAGCTGAAAATTTAATATTATCTGCTGTTGGTGTTGGTGGCTGTGATGAGCCTCCTTCACCTTGAGCTTTATTCTTATTGTGGTGCAATTTGGCACTGATATTCGGTAACAAATTGGTTATAGTGCTGGAAAATTTACCAGATCTATATTTTGATGGTAACTTTTGATTTGAATTCTTTTTCAAATTAGCATCAAGTTCTTCATTCATATTAGTACTCAGAGCAGGTGAAGACAGTTCACCTCTTTCGTCCAGTCCGTTCAATAAATAATTATTAGCATCCGAAAGAGTTGTATCAAAATTTGAGCCAGAATTGTTAGCATTGATTGATAGATTACTTGCAGTTGCACTATGGTTTAAGTCTTGAGTATTAATGTGTAACCCATCAGACAATTCATCATCTTCAAATATATTTTGCTCATAAAAATTTGACTTATTTCGACTGTCATTGTTGTTAGTTGTACCAGTGTCTGTTAAGGCTGCATCAGATGAAACATTGCTTTTCTTGGTATTAGATCTATCTCTGAACATTTGGATTTTGGAAAATGTTGAAGATGATGATCTCTTTTTGTTGTTTTTCTTTTGTTGAGTATCATTAAATCCATCTTTATTGCTACGTAAACTCAAAGTTGATTGATTACTTGTATTACTGTTTTTTCTAACATTTTGCAGTGATTTTTTATTATTTAAAATGGATTTATTATTGCTGCTATTTTCGACTTGAGATGCTGCGCTGTCTTTTTTAATTTTGGTTTCATTAATTGAAGACTCATTATTAGTATCTATAACATTTAGCTTAAAACTCGAATTGGCCTCAAAAAATTCGTCATTTGAGTCGTCCGAGCTTGTAGGAATAATATTATTATCTTTAGATTGAACAGCCATTGCACTATCAAGTAAAATGATTAATTATTCTCAAGAAATATATGGTATTAGCCGATGATTTCAAAAGATCAAATGATGTAGAATGTTCTTGGTTTAGATAAATATATATTTTATTAGACTAATGTAGCTAATATGACTCACCAACTGTACTCTGCTCTTCACTTTTAAAACTTTTTTTTTCTTTTTTGAGATTTTAAAACATATGAGTGATTTTAAATTTAATATTTAAAATTTTTCACCCACAAAAAAACAACACCATATGATACCCCTTGTTTTTGGTTTTTGGGGGTATAATATAAATATATATATTTATTTACTCTAAAAATAAACGGTGTTATCTCCGATAGGAGAACATCATTAACCTATCAAACGTAAGGGATTGAATTTTCCAAAGGTTACAGGTATAAACATGGATTATGGACAATCAGTGCATTCCCAATCAGTTGGTTGGTAAGCTTCAGGATGAGATATTGCTTTGATATCGTCTCTGGACAGTTCAAAGTCAAATACATCGAGATTCCCAGCTAATCTTTCAACCGTTCCTGTTTTAGGCAATGGTATGTGACCGGTTTGAATGGACCATTTGATTAATATTTGAGCATTTGTCTTCTCGTACTTGTAAGCTATTTGGGTTATAACGGGATTATTTAGGTTTTCACCGTGAGTTAATGGTGAAAAGGCTTCAACCTCTATGCTGTTTTTGATGCACATATCCGTTAATTCTTTTCTCATTAGCCATGGAGATATTTCCAATTGATTCACTACTGGTTTAATTTTTAGTCCATCCCAAGAAAGTAATTCTTGAATGTGTTTTGCACCAAAATTAGAAACACCAATATTTTTTAATTTGTCTTCACCGTAATCTTGCATAGCCTTCCATGTTTGCAATCTGTGTTTTGGACCCATAAGTGGTGAGTGAATTAGTAACAAGTCAATATATTTTAGTTTCCCCACAGATTCAATACATCCATCAATGGCCCTAATTACCTTTTCATATGACCCATCACATTGACTGTTCCACAATTTTGTGGTGTAAAAAAAAGTCTTTCTTATTTCATCAAATGATTTACCAGTTTTTACACTTTCCTCTTCAATAAAGCGGATAATACCTGCTGCCACTTCCTTTTCATTTTGGTACAAAACAGCGGTATCAAAATGTCTGTATCCTTTCAAACAAGCTTCATATACAAGATTGCTGGCATTGTGTCCTTTTATAAGATATGTGCCTAAACCTATGACAGGTATGTTATTGCCGTTGTTTAATTTCTTCAAAGGGGTGTTTATTTTTGACATATTTGGTAAAGGATTTTGTTTTGGTTTATATTTGAGTGTTAGTAAATATCCCTATACTTAAGAAATTAAGAATTAGGTAGATCTCCCTTTAATGTAATATTTTAGATAGAAACGTATTTATACTGTTTTTTTTTTATTATTATTAAATTAGTAAGGTTTAATAATTGCGTGATAAAATAATCATATAGTAGAGTTTATTTATTACTTTTTTTTTAAAGGTATTTTCTTCTCTTTGCGATAAGAAATGATTAACAATCAATTGGTCACGTGCAGTTGTTGAAATTAATCAAATTCAGCCAATACACGGAGATAAAAGGATAAAGCATGGATATAACACGAAAAAATGATGTGCCTGTATAACCAGGCATCGGCGATTAAAGTATGTGTAATGGTATATTATCATATGTATTAGGGTAAGGCATTGATTTTATAGAAATACTTTAAAACCCTAGCAAAATCAACCATTTCTTTATTAATATTTATGTATGTACGAATTTATTGAGCAATTTACTATATGCTATAACAATTAAATTTTCGGTAAATTGAGCTTTGTTTTAGCATATATAAAATTATTAATCTCAACTATGGAAGAGAAATAATAACAATGATAATAACGTTATTTTATGTAATATATCTACTTCAAATATATTAAAATTTTGTCTTTATTAGTGGTGTACTTCTCAACATGCTGATGATAACAATTGAATAATCTAAGTTTACCATCACATTTATCAATCAACCCGACCTTTGATAGTTAACTGAAAAGCAAAGTAAAAGAAACAACAGGTTCATGAAGCAAATAATAAATCCATTTTTATTCCTCTTTAAGAAACTTTATGCTACATCAAAGTACTGTAAATTAAAGCTTTAAAAAACTTTTTGGTTTAATTTTCTAACCTTAAAAACAAAAAATTTCATTAATTTTTTGATAAAATATAACGGTTTTTAATAACAATGAGCGACTTTTTAACCCTTTTTTTTTTTTTCATTAATTACATATCCCTTAAGAATATTAAAAAAAATTCATCATATATAAGTTGTATGACTTCAAAATTTAAAAATTAATTAAAAGTGAAGTTAATATGAAAAGACCATCGAAAGAAAAAAATCCCTCTTAGTTATGGATAATATAAATACAATTTGTAGAAATTTTTCTGTTAAAGTGAGCAACTTTTTGGACTCGAATGACTTTAAGCACATCACTGCTGAACAAGTTGACAAGATGGTTGAAACTATACAACCAAAATTTAACTTAAGCCAAAAACAAAATAAGTACAATGACATTTGTTTTCTTCGTAAACAAGTTGTTGTAGACGACTTTGGATACATACATGGACCTTATGAGTCAGATAATTTGCTAGTTGAGTCTGTTCATTCTGATGTGGAATGTGAAAGCGACGACTATGATGATATTGCCGATCTCTATAAAGATGATGATCATTCTTCTTTGGAGTCACTTTTTTCCCATCAGAACAGAAAAATGTCAGACTTTTCAAAACCCCCAGTCCCTTTGGTACATGCCACCACTAATTCAACTTTAAAAACTTTGAGTAAAGAAGAAACAGAAAAGTCTTTTTACAAAACAGAAGTTGAACTGCATAAGTATGAGACTATTTTAGAAAAAAATTTCTTAACAAGATTTGACGAAAAAATGTATAGAGACGACATTTTGTTGGATAATTCAGAAGATAGTGCAGATGCGAATATTTTCATCAAATTTGAGTATTTGAAAAACATTATGGAGTGGAATGAAGCTTATATCAAATGCAAAAGTGACTATAATAAAGATGCTTTAATTAATCATGAAAATAAAAATTCTGGTTATCCAAATATTGATAAAAAAGATCATTCTTCAGTTTCTTCAAGTATTTTTATTAATAAAAAAATTAAAGATATGAATTCAATGAGAAAACAAAACAAAAAATCTAATTTAACAAGATTTAAATCTAAAAAAGATAAATCTGATCCGGATGATTATATTATCAACAATAAAAGCATTTTATCTGAAGTGCATTCAGTTACAAGGAAAGCTCCTAGAAGAAAAAAACTTGTCAAACCCAATAAACCTAAATTTAGTAGTAAAAATTTAAAAAAGCAAAAACTTGAAAGTGAAATAAAAAGAAGCATTTCAATAACTCACAACACTTCAGCAAAAAGAAGTGAAACGTCCATAATTTTAAGGCAAAAAAGTTTTAAAAGGGCTTTTGAATCCAATGTTACAAATAGCACAAGTAAAGATTTAGAGAATAAAAAGATTACACATTACAAAAACTCTGACAGTAGTGTTTCCTTGCTAGATTTGTACTGTAGTGATAATGAAAATGAAAATCTGTCTTTATCAATAAATAATGATACCTTCGGTGGGCTAAATTCTCCTAGACTTTTAAGAGACGATTTTTTTTACAATCCAACAACAAAGCCTATGTCCAGTGAAAGTTTCAATTGGCGACACTTTAAATATTCCAGTAATTCTGGTGCTGATGTTGACGAAAACCAAAATACTGAATCTATAGGATTATCTTCACTACCTGATATTGATACTGAAAAAAGTACACAATTTGGTAACAATACAGACTCCAGTGTGATCAAAACATCTAAATCAAACTCTAGCTTAAACACAGCATTCTTCAGACGATGGAAATCACCATCCAAAGCTTCAACAAATCAGTTGAATTTGGGAGAATTCCCAGTTTTATACGCAAAGTCAAAAAATGAAAAGAATGCAAATAAATCACTAATAAAGAAGTTGACAGAAAAGCTTATAATGAACAAAAAAGAAAGTGAAATCGAAGAAGATCAATTGAATGCAAATTTACCTTTTAAATCTTACAAAAATGAAGTTGGAAAAAAATTTAGGTTTTTCTCTGAACCAACAACTTCAGATGCCGATAATGAATTTAATACAAACAGTTCCGAAATAAAACAACAATATAAAGTTCATATGGCAAAGTCGAGAAATGAAACCTCATCGTACTATGAACTGTCTACGGGCTCTTCGGCATTGAGCTCGATCGGCTTTAAAGAATATCTACAGCATTACAATCATGCTGGGGTAGATTCCAACAAAAGAAGCAATCATAATATTAATACCTTAAAAACTTCAGTACCAAAAGAGCTCCTAAGAAGTCGTGGTCAACACACGGATTTGTATTATCAACCTAAATCTTTAAAGGAAGCAACTACAAAAACTTCTACTTTCCGTTATAATGACCCGTACTTAAATTCACGATACGACCAAGAGGGGCGTAGAAAGCCGTCTGAAAATCCTTTCTGTAACATATAATACCTTTTATATATTAAGTAATCAACCTATCTATTTTGACTAGATAAAGGATAATAAATATGAAATAAAACTATTAATATAAAGAAAGTGAAGGTTTTTTTTTTTTTTATATTTTTTTTTTTTCAAGTTTTGTTTTGCGTTTAAGCTAATGATATATAATAAAGAAGTTAATTTTTATAATTCTATTTATGTAATGCATTTAAGCTTCAACCATGTCTCTTAATCTTCTGATAGTAGATCTGACGGTGGCGGCAGCAGCAGTGGAAACAGTGTAAGCACCACCAGCGACGGTCTTCTTACAAGAACCACAGTTCCAGATACCAGTAGCACCTCTCTTAACAGATTTCTTACCACAGAAAGAACAGTCGTATCTAGAGTGTTGTTGGACTTCAAGTTTCTTAACTTGTCTTCTTAAAGAAGAACCGTATCTAACACCATATTTACCGGTAATACCTACTTTTTTTGTTCTTTTAGCCCTATTTGGAATGTTATAATGTATTATGATTTTATTTTTGTATAAAATATTTTGTATAATTGTTAGTAAAATTAATTCCTTTAGTTAATTTGAATGATTTTTGTATAAGAAAATCTTAGGTCCACAAACATAATATTCAATAGGATTCTTATAATAAATTCTAAAACACCTACTTCCTGAACCAAATCTAAGTGCTATCTGTTCTTCTGCTATTATTCGTCTCTCTAGAGACTGTCTCTTTTTCGCACTACCTTTTGATAATTCCAGTCTTTTTCAGGCAAAAATTAACTATAGAAACTTCATTAATGGTAGGGCTCAATTGAATTTGAAGTTAACTAGTAATAAAATTAAAATATAGCTTTCTTTTAGTGCTTTAAAATTACTGGTCTTTTCAAAAGTATGTGTACATGAATATTTTTTCTTTGTTCTTAAGAAATTTTTCCACTGTTTCTCACACAGGTGTTAATTTACTTATAACTTCATTTCACCTAACAACAGTTAGCTGATTCTGGTTATTTTATCAAACATCTTACTTTTTAGTTACCTGTTCTAATGGTATCCATTCATTATTTATCGAGCAGCTGTCCGTTCAGTATCCGTATGTGTGTATGTTTCGAAGTAATTATAATCCCAACAAATCGCTTGTTTAACTTGTTTTCTTTTCCATTTATTATCTATATTACATACATTTTTGTATATTGGTTTGTTTTGGTGGTATTCTATAACTAATAATAATCTCTTTTCTTTTAAAATACATATAATTTAACTACATTCGTAACCACTGAAACTTTCTTCCGCTAACAATTTTTAACTTAAAGAAAAGAACTAGTAAAAAAAAAATTTTGAATTAAGGAAAGTGGATAGAAAAAAGAAAATAATTTACGATTCAGAGTAGAATTCCCACCTAAGTTTTACACGCTTCAGTAAAAATTTCCTAAAAAGGGAATTATCAAAAATTCATTAAAAAAAATTACTGTATACAGAATTCAGTAGCAAAAACGCTAACTAAAACAAAATTCACTTTTTTTTTCAACTTTAAAAAAGTAGTTACTTATTTCAGATTGTTTAATTTTGCTTCTTTTTCTTTTCCTATATTTTGAATTACCTTAAAAATAAAGCGCATTTACCCATATTTTTTCTAAAACAAATATTTTTACCTAAATAGGAAATTGTTTAATTTAAAAAAAAAAAATTACAAGATTGCTCCAAGAAGTTAGAAAAAATAATTTAAAAAAATATTGTAACAAAAAAAAAAAACTTCAATATTTAGTTCACTCAAGTTTTTTTTTGTCGTCACATGTATGGTTTTTCTTATCTATAGAGAATTATATTCCTATTTGGCAGTTTTTCTACAGAGTCTTTTTTTTTTTTTTTTTGTTCATTTCGTATTTTTTCTATAGGGAGTTGTAACAAGCAACGTTTTTTAATTAATCTTACTCATGGATTTCTAATTTCTAGTATGCCATCATGGGTAATAAATAAAGCAGTGAATTGATATTGACTGGACTACTATAATCAAGGTGCATTGATTATTCAACCACTTTTTAATAAAAATCCACTAGTTTCTTTTCAAAATTTCTGAAACAATCACCCTAGTAAACTTTTAATTAATAAAACACCTCCATATAATGTTATCTCATTCTATTAATTAAATAAGAACAGCGAAATAGGAAAGACACTTAGAAAACCCCCAACAAACTTTTATCTTTTAATTTTCTTGTTTCGGTTTTTTTTGCTTCCGAAAACCACACCTAAAAAAAAAAGTCACAACACTGTTTTCCGTAAAATTATTGTTTTCGCCCTTGAAAACAATAAAAACGCTGCAATTCCAACCCCATTTTCCTTATCTATCTTTTTTTTTTTTTTTTTCGTGGGTTTAATCAAATTGGTGTTAATTTTAATATTTAAAAAAACAAAATGCTTGAGTATTTAAACGGTGTGTTAAACCCTTAACAAAAATCAAATTCAAAGTTGATGCTGGTCATTCAAAATATGAATATATGAGTGTTTTTGTTATACAATGTTAACACTCAATGATTGTTTGTAGAAGTAATGAAAATCATAGCGTTATGTGCATTATTATTTTAAGCAGGGATTGCATATAGGGGATTACTTAATTTTTTTTTTTTTTACACGTATATATTTAAATATATAAACGTTATTATTAAACGAATATGTTAACAAGAAAATTTAAAAAACCCCCAGAATCATAAAAGCTATTTAAATAACTCAAACACACACGTACTTGCATTTTTTCTTTTCAAAATCCCCGCATCCTGAAATCTTTAGGTAATTTACATATATTATATTTTAAAAAGAGTTAACACTAATTTTTAACTAAGAAGAACAGCACATTAAAAACAATTAAACCAGATTTTATTTTGTCTTTTTAGCAGCATGCCCACAAGATTACATATGGCATACAACTATAGCACACCACCAGACCAAGTCATCCAACAAGATGATATTGAGATTGAAGATCTTCAAAAAGATTTAATAAAAAAGAGACTTGATTGTCAAAATTTGAGTAAAAACACAGTCAAAGCAGATTGCTTAAATTCTATAGATGAATATTTTAAGTTAGAATTTAACAAAGAAAGTCTCAAATTGATTGTTGTAGCAGGAAATAACGAAGATACCACGGCTACCCCAGTGGAAAACGAGTATTTATCCAACATGGATCACAATCAACTTTTCTACTCAGATCTCAGTTCTGAAGAAAGCGACCTTGATACACATCTAGATTTCTCTGAGAAATACAAACGTTGTATTCACAGTACACCTACGCCACAAGTGTCCTACAAGAGTGATAGCCGGAAATGCAGTATTTCTTCTGACTTGTCTGTTGATACTTTAATATCTAAACAGAATTATAACGAAAACTTTCTTTCGAGTCTCCAGAGTTACAAAACCACAAACAATTTGAAAAGCTTCCAAAGCTTTTGGCAAAACTGCGGATACAATGATAATTTTATCAAACCAGCTTCAAATATTAAAAAAAGAAGAAAACTTCGTAATGACAATTCCGAATCCTTGGAGAATTTACCTCGTTTACAATCACCTATATTATTTTCCAAAAAAGATTGAATAAAATTACGAATAATCATACTTGTTATGTAACTACTACGGAGATCACTATGTTTTTTTTTATATATATATTTACTTCCTCAAAATATTTAAATGAATTAGTGATCATAGAAACATAAAAATAACTATGAATTTAAAAAAAAAAAAAAATTGAAATATAAAAAGAGCATATCAATTAAGTAAATCATTCTATCAAAGTTTACATTGTTTGGCTCAAAATTAATACACTTTTATTTAAATAAATTGAAATGTAATCAACTATAGTTTTTTAAAAGAAAAGGATATTTTATACTGTATATAATTTATATTGGTAGCGTTATATATTATATGACTGTTCAATTTTTTTACAGCCAGCAAAACTCCTACCATTATTTTTACACCACAGTTATCTCGTATCCCTATTTAAGACTTTTCATGATGATTAAATGAAATTAAAGAAAATTTGAAAACCAAAAAGCAAAAAAAATAAAATAAATAAATGGCACGAATACTTAGTGATGATAGCAATCTTCTTCATAGTTGGTCGTTCTTCAAGAATTTTAAAGAAAATATACTAAGCAGCATACTTATAGAAAAATTGAATCTTTTGATTCTAGGAACTTCTGATACCAACAAGTTGATACTTGTTGACACTTCAGACAACTACAAAATAATAGCAGATTATAGAATAACAAATGTTGAAGATACAACAGACAGCTTTGCGTCTGTTTTATGCATGGAGTCTTATGCAGACAAGTATTTATTTGTAGGGTGTTCAGACTCCTTAATTAGAATTTATAAAGTCACAAACACTTCTTTACAGCTTTTAAATACCGTATATTCTACAATGGATGTTGGTGATATTTTATCTTTGAAGTATCTTGAACAATATGATACTTTAGTCATTGGTACTCAAAGATGTTGTTTGTTATATGTTACTGATATACTGGAGAGCAAGAAAATAAATAATACTTTGAAGGATATAAATTCCGGAGAATCAGCTATTGCTGATGAAAATGACCATATAAGTAGATTACCAAGCAAAAGATACGACAAGTTTTTTGACTCTTTTGGACCAACCGGTAATAAATCTACAGTCTCTACAAGATCATTAAGTAATGCCACACAAGATGATGTTACCTTCCAATCAATGAACATAATACAGGTACCACAAGAAAACATCATCAATTTTGCGCATAACGGATTCATATACTGTATGGATACATACACTGACACTACAGATTTCAATTCTCCAAAGCAATATTTGATCACATCTGCAGGTGATGGATTAACAAAGAGATGGATCATGGATATTGACACTAAAGTTCTTCATTTAAAGAACGTTATAGACATAAACGATGACATAACGGGATATGGATTTTCTGATGATGAAGAGGAAAAAGAAAATGATGCTGTCATTTCCCAATTTATCAAGTATCCATTATTATTTCAAGGTATTAGCGAAATGAGAATAAATGTTATATCATTGTTGACTGATCGTTTGATTGAAACTATAGACTTGAACGAGGTAAACGATTCTAATGAAGTTGTTGCTAACGGAGAAAGCTTGTTGCATGCTATCAAGGCATCTTCCATCAACGATTCTATTTTGTTTATTGCAGCTAATGATAACGTTTATCAATACAACTTAGAAGGCTTTGGTTCATCTAAGGGCGATGAAAATGCAGAATTATTAGATCATAAAGTTGTAAAAAGAAGAGGAAGTTTGGTTCCGGATGTGAAAATAAAGCATTTTATTAGATTCATAAGATCTCAAATAAAAAATCAAATTTTGAACATATGCGTGGATGGTAACAAATTAGCAGTATTTGAAAGTGATGGTACTGTATATTTATTCGATCTTTCAGATGTTTTGATCCCTGAAAGCGAAAGTCCTGCTTTGAATGAAGCTGAACTGGTAGCAATTTCTAAAGAGAACAATGTATTGACAGATAATGATCTGTATCACAAAAGTGAAATTCTTATTAAAGATTTATCAAAGCTTATATCTTTCAAGACAACAGCAGAAAACAAGCAGCAAATTCATGCGTGCGCTAGTTATTTACAATCTTTGTTAAACAGATTGCATGCAAACGTTGAAGTTTTTCCAAACTCAATCAATGGAACACCCATAATTAAAGCAACGTTTGCAGCCAATAGCAAATCAATTCAAAACACTAGAAATAAAAAAAATGTGTTAATATATGCACATTATGATGTTGTTCCTAGTTCAGAAAGTGACAATGAGTTCCAGTTATTTGTTAAAGACGGCTTTTTACAAGGAAGAGGTGTTTCAGACAATAAAGGTCCTATAATCAGTATGATTCACGGTATTAGTGAATTAGCCGAGGCCCAAAATTTGAAGAATAATGTAGTCTTTATATTTGAAGGTTGTGAAGAATCTGGATCTGTTGGATTTGAAGAGACTTTAAAAAGTAATCCAAAATTAACCCAAAGTGTTGATTACATAATTATGGCAAATTCGTATTGGATTGGTAACAAATACCCATGTTTAAATTATGGTATGAGAGGTGTTTTGAATTTAGAAATTTCAGTTGAGGGTATACGTGATTTACACTCAGGTACCGATGGTGGTATATTTTCTGAAACAACTAAGGACTTGATGTTTTTAATAAGCAATTTGATTGACTACAGAAAAAATACTTTGAATGTTCCTGGATTTGTTGAAGATTTGAACAATCAAGAACTTTGTAAAAACGAAATAAACTTCTTTAATGATATTATTGCGACAGGCGAGGGAGGTGTTTCTTTGGAAACTTTGATCAATAAATGGACAAAACCATCTTTTTCTATTACTTCAATGAATGGAAGTTCTGAAAAGTCGATTGTTCCTAAAGAAGCAAATATTACATTGTCCATAAGAACCGTTCCTACCCAAAAGTCAGTTTCTATTTTGAAAAACCTGATAATTGAAAAAATCAAAAAAGATTTTGATTCCTTAAACAGTAGCAATAAGTTGAAGTTTGAAGTTTTAAATGAAGCTGAACCTTGGCTAGGTGATTTCAATGATAGAATTTACAAGATAGCCTCGGAAGAATTGAAATCCATATGGAAAAATAAGGTTTTACTTATAAGGGAAGGTGGTTCTATTCCAACCTTAAAGATTCTTGAAAGAATGCATCCAACAGCTAAAATAATGATTCTTCCTAATGGACAAGCTTCTGATAATGCACATTTACAAGGTGAGAAATTCAGGTTGGAAAACTTTTTTAATTTGAAAACATCAGTTAAAAATATTGTTAACCGATTATGAGTAATATTATATATATATGTATGGAAATACTTAAGTTTAAATCAATCCTAACTTTTGGGCATGGAATTCACAGTGTTGTGGAACAAAAGTGCTTACGAAAAAGTATGAATGATCGAATCCCTTTTCAATGTTAATGGTAACATTTTGAACATTATTTTCTTCAACTGCTTTGATGAAGTTTTCGGTTCTCAATTGATTTTTGAAAAAAGGATCACTATCACCTGTAGTAATTAAAATATCTAAGCTTTTTCCTTTAAAAGCTTCTGAGCCAATAATTAAAGTAGGATCTATGGCTTCACCTGCTTTTATACCCTTTTCGAAGTAGAGCTCAAAAGCATCAACACCCCAAGGACAATCAGTAGGGTTTGCTACTGGAGCAAAGGCAGAACAAGAGACATATGGAGAAATTTCATTTAACTTACCTTTCAAATAAAAGTTCAAAGCACCCATACCACCCATGGAATGGCCCATAATGGATTTCTTTTCAATAAAATCAATAGTCTTACCAAATTCACTTTCATTTAAAGAAACCGGCAATTCTTTGCATATGTAGTCAAACATTTTAAAGTTTTCAAATTTATCAGAGTTCAAATAAAATCCAGCACCTTCTCCTAGAGCCCAGTTGCTAGTATCAATATTCACATCTTTAGGCCAAGTAACGTTTCTTGGGGAAGTATCTGGATAAACTACAGCAAAACCATACTTGTCAGCTTGGAATTGGACAAATCCTTTTTCGGTACAGTTATCTGGAGAACAAGTTAAACCAGAAAGATAATATATAGTTGGAATCTTAGTACTTGAAGTTTTAGAAGGAACATACAGATTTAAATTCATGTTCCCTTTAACAGTGCTAGACTCATGTGTTAGCTTATATAGCTTACCCTTACAAACAGCAATTTCCTTGACTATACTAAAAGACATATTGTATATAATAACGGTTTATTTTTTTGGTTTCTGCATATATTTGTTAGCCAAATTATACCATATAACCAAGATAACTCTTTAAAGAACACATATTTATATGTTAATAATGCCTATATTCTTAATGTAAGCAGATAAAAAAAAATT
>ERZ794949.33-NODE-33-length-54656-cov-141.305654_pt1 | contig 54656 bp, 31 predicted proteins | sample MGYA00511363_ERZ794949 | MGnify/ENA primary metagenome ERZ794949 (study PRJEB30137, sample SAMN04331402) | food metagenome | isolation source: T1 must sample point D1 replicate B | place: Australia: South Australia ...
AAATATAGTAATGTTTAGTTTGTAAACAAGATCAAAAGAAATAATTTATCAACAACTATATATCAATTTTATAACCGTTTTGATGTCATCAAGTTGGTTGAACTTTACAATTGTGTTTACGTTTAGCACTATAAAATATATATATGACATTCAAAATGTACCAACAACAAAACTATGCGTTAAAAATTTAAATTAAATTAATTTTCACAATATATTTATATATTTTTTAAATATAATAAAACACACAAACGTATTATTTTTATTTAAACATTTTTAATAAGGTAAAAATTGTATATAAAATATTGTTTATTTTTTTTGCAAAACAATTATTTTTAATTTAGTTAGACGCATATTTTTGAAAATACTGTAACACCAAGTATTACACCTAACGCTTATAAATATTTTTACACGCAATAAATGCGTTGACATTGTTAAAAAATACTTTCAAGCGCAAATGTGCAATGTTTTAACGCAGAATATATACTGTGTTTCATTGTAAATTTCAAAAAGTTGTTGTTTTGCGACGAAACCATAAAGAATTGCTAAGGTTTTTGATATCTTAGGATATTATGGTTGTTTTAAAATTATATAGACAATTTTGAACAATTATAAGCGTAATAGTTTTACTTTTGGTGTTTTTCATCTTTATGCCAGAAAATCATATAATTTAATAGTTTTTTGAAGAAAAATTAAAAAAATTCGGATATAATATTCTAATTGTGATTATAGAGTCATGGCGAACTTATACATCAAAGCTACAGTACAATGCAACAAAAGAAAAATACATGGTCATTACATGCTTGAATAAGCGTTTTAGTATTATTAATCACTTTTGTTTTCAGATAACATTTAAAATTGATATATAAATTAAGTTATTGTAATGTGACTATGAAAAAAATAAATTTCTAGTATACTTAAATAGTCATCAGTCAATAAAACAAAGAAATCTCATTTGAAATGTCAAAATTCAGAAACAAATCGGTTAAAAATGAGTGGCAACCAAATGAACCACTAAAGAATTATAAAATTTTTTTGACGAGAAGAAGCAATAACAATTGGCCAGACAAGCTTGTGTAGTAAACCACTTCCTTAAACTTAAATTACTCAATACACATCTTAAAAGTGGTGGTGAAAAAAAAAAAGCATTAAGATTCCACATAAATTTTTAAAAAACTGATAAAAGCGTAGGTAAAATCTTAGTTATTTCACCATTATGGATTATAGTATGTTATATAAGCAGGCTAAAAAAAGTTCAGGTCAGCAAATTTGTATTACTTTTCTATTTAAAATGTGAAATTTAAAAGAAAACCAGAGATTTGGAATATTTAATCAATTAAAATGGCAACTAATATCACTTGGCATGCGAATTTAACACACTCTGAAAGAATTAGTTTTAGAAATCAGAAGGGAGCTACTATTTGGTTAACCGGATTAAGTGCTTCAGGAAAAAGTACTATAGCTTGTGCTTTGGAACAACTATTGCTAAAGGAAAACAAACACGCCTACAGGTTAGACGGTGATAACATTAGATTTGGTTTGAATAAAGATCTAGGCTTTAGTGAAAATGATAGAGTTGAAAATATAAGAAGAATATCCGAAGTTTCCAAGCTATTTGCCGACTCATGCAGTATTGCTATAACTAGTTTCATTTCTCCATACAAAGATGACAGAAACAAAGCCAGGGAACTTCACAAAGAAGCCAATTTACCATTCATTGAAGTTTTTGTTGATGTGCCTTTGAATGTTGCTGAGGAAAGAGATCCTAAAGGTTTATATAAAAAAGCAAGAGAAGGAATAATTAAGGATTTCACTGGTATTTCTGCTCCATATGAGGCCCCTGATCAACCTGAAATACATTTAAAAACAGATCAGCTATCCATTGAAGAGAGCTCCTTAGTTATTTACAATTATTTGAAAGAGCACAACTTAGTTTGAAAAAAAAAAATATGTATCTCTATCACTTTATTTATCAGTCATAAATTTTCAGATATATCAATTTGAAATTGAAAAACAACCTAACATTTTTTTTTTTTATTAATTAAAAATAGTAAATTGGAGATGTTCTTTAATCATGACATGTTTGAGTCTTAATTATCATTGTTTATACAACATGGCTAACAAAGTTGCCAACAGCACTTTACAATAGTTACCTAACGTTTTAGACTATTGAGTCTTGCTTGCAAGTCGTCATCAGCACCCATGGCAATAGGACCAGCCAGACTTTCGTCAGCTTTTTCTGAATTGGCAAATGCTAAATCCGAGTTAGGTGTTTCATTTACCAACTTGCCTTTCAAATCAACATCTATTTCATCCATTATCTTTGCCAAAAATTCATCAACTTCTTCTTCTTCATCCTCATTGTCCTCATCAAAAACGTCATCTAGCACATCGTCCATCATTTCTTGTTTTTGATCCATTATTTCATTTTGTTTTTCAAATTCCATAGATATTTTTTGAAGCTGTGGCAGATTTACTCCTAGATTCATAGCTTTCAAAAGCCCCGAAGCCTCCTTTACTGATTTGGACATCAAGTCCGTGGTTTTAATGGATTGGATTCTCAAATTAATCATATTAAGCTTAGTTTCCATTAATTCAAACTTTTTAATATAGTTTTTTGTTCTAATCAAATCTTTGCTTTTGATTTTTGCTTGTTTAATCTGGCCATTTTTACACAATTTTTTAATTTCAGCTGTAAGTTTTGTGTCTTGTAATTTCAATTTTCTGTTTTCTCTGTCTATTTCTCTGATGGCTTTCTGAAGAGATCTTTGATTCATTTTTAATCGTTCTTGTGGCGTAATTTGCTTGCCAAACACCCATTCTAGGACTGACATAGTTATATTGGTATATTTGTAAAAGATAAGGGTTTCTTTAGGCACTGTTATTTTTTTTTTTTTAAAGTTTCTCTATCAACTCCAAAAGTGCTTTATTGGTACTATTTATTTTGCAATACATATATTGCAATACTTTAAAAAACAAACACTTTGTTATCTAAAACTAAGAAAAATAGTCAAAAACCGTAAGAAAACTGCAACTGGAAAGCATGCGGGTGTTTATCAATTACACATCACGTGACTTAACGGTGACTATGTGCAATTTGAGATTGAACAATGAATTACAAATGATGTTAGCATGCTGTCAAATATTCTATTTAGATTATATCTGCGTTTTTTAAAAGTTTTTGTTGTATACTTTATTAATGAAATTTTGTATGCTGAAACTCCACCTCATAACAAACAGAAAACTGTAAAAAGAAGCAATTAATAGTTATATTGATAACGGATTTGGTGTTAAAAAACTTAAATTCAACTTTTCTTTAGTTTGCTATTTAACCCCCCATATTGAATCAGAAGTTGTATCATATTATTGACAAAACAATGTCTCTTGCTTTTCTTTTTTTATTTATTCTTTAGGTTAAAGTTTATTAATCAAATATGTTAAAACTTGGAACGTCACGTTTTTTTAAAGAAAAAACTTTGAAATTGTGAAAGCAAATTTTTTTTTCTATTTTTCTTTTTTTAATTTTTCAAAAGTTTCGAAAGCTCGAAATTGCAAAACTTTTTGTTGGTTAAATCAGCCTTGATGATATAAAACAAACCAAACAAACTTGACTGACACCATAAACGGATTATAATATTTTTTCTAAAAAAAATGCTATATGAATTAAGAGCCATATTAAGAACACCAAAACTTTTGGGACAAAAAAGACATGCGGATGCCAAAGCTTTCTGTGAAAATTTAGGAAAGCTAGTCTTAAATAATAGAGGTGTCGTTAGAAAGATTGAGAATAACGGATTATTCCAATTTCAAAATTTAATAAGAAAACATGGTGAATATTTCTTTGAAGGCTACAAAGTTACTCTTTTATATGACTGCTCTCCAATTGTGCAGCAACAAATAAAAACCAATTTGAGTACTGACCCAAGAGTTATATCATGCAAAGAGTTTTCACATAACCTTACTTTGAAAGAAAAGACTACGACAACAGCAACCGAAAGAATGTACAATTCTTCAAGCTAATCCAAGTAAGTTTCTTTTTGAATACATATCTTGTTTTATGCATAGCTTCAAAAAAAAAGGTCTTTTAAGTACTTGTATAAGCGTGCTAGACTCTTATATAATTCAGAAACATTATATATACATTTTGTAAATAATCGCAATTCGATGTCAATAACATTTTAAATAAAACAATAATGTACTATTTGCCTAAGCTACAAATCTAACCAACAAATTTACTTTAGTGTAGCGTATGGTTCACTTTTATTCGAACTGGGTAGACTATGTTTTTCTTTTACCTTATTTTTTTTGGCCGGAAAGAAATGCGCATCCTCATAGACTACAAATTTAACAAGTTTATAAATAACCAAACAACAGACATTGCTTTTTATATTAGTAACTATAAACTTGCTAGATTATTTGAAGAAAAACATCAACGAAAATTAATCTTTAACGTTAAAACATTTGTTTTTTTTTTTGCCAAGTTCACATCACTCAAGCAGGCTATTTCATAAAAACGTTTTAAAAAACAACAATCCATTTATACCTGCATTGTTTGCACGATAATCAAATACAAAAAACATGAGTGCTAATAATAAGTCACACACTGATAAGAATGAAAACACCAATATTTTAGATATGTTAAAAAGTATCAACAAACATCACGATATCAATACGGCAGCAGATGCACTAGATATAATGAAGCTGGAAAACTCTGAAGGTTTATCCGAAAATTCCAGTTTTGAAAACAGTCAATATACCAAAGCTTCTGGTGGAGATAACTCATTAAATAGAGAGAATTTGCAGGAGTCTGAAGATACTGTTAGAAACACTGGTTCTATTTACCAATCGCCACTTGCTGTGCTTTTATCATCAAGTGAAAGCTTCAATAGGTCGATAGGAGAGCATGCCGAAGATGAGGAAAATGAACGAATAACTTCGGAGACGAAAACTATAAATACCCAAAATAAAACTAACTCAAATGACATGAATACTGATATAAACCAGCAAGGAATACTTAAAAGTGCATTTTTGCCGTCTAGATCTGCACCAAAACCACCTGTAGAAGGTAAAAATATAAAACCACCCATTTTTATAAGAAATGACATTTCAATGAATACAATAAGTTCATCAAACTCTATCAATACTATGAAGAGTATAAATTCTAAATCTAATAAGAGTTATGGATTACTTTCACCAGAATTTAAGAAAGATAAAAAAACTAGGTCCATATTTTCGTTAGCTAAAAAGCCATTCATAAAAAGCAAATCTGCCAGCTCAAATATATCTTCTGGATCGTCTTCAAGATCTATCAGTGCAAGCATTTCAACACCTTATGATGCGAAGCATATACATCATGTTGGTGTTGGAGATAATGGTGCTTACACTGGCCTTCCTGCAGAATGGCAAAATCTTCTTATATCTCAAGGTATAACTGCACAAGAACAAAATGCAAGTGAGAATAAGCAAACCTTGCAAAACGTTGTAGAATTCTATAAATCCGAAATATTGAACTTGAATGAAGATCGCAATACTAAAGGTCGACTAATATCAAATTTGTTACCTGATGAAGATGAAAGTGATACATCATCAATAGCATCTCCAGCAACTATCATTTCTAACGAACCTGTAACAGTAAACAAATCAAATTCATCTGAGATCAAAAAATCCAATTCATTGGTTGCAAAAATGAATTCAGAAGCTCCACCAATACCAAAAGCTCCAAAAATTACAATGCCAGAAAATGTTGAAGTTGCTAAACCTAGAGAGAGTTCTGTTAGAGCTTCAAGTAAGATAGTTTCCAACAAGGTATTTTATAACAGCCTTTCAAAGCTATGCATTTTGGAAAATCCTAAAAAATTGTACCATAACTTCACAGAAATAGGCCATGGTGCTTCTGGTGCTGTTTACAGAGCAGACAACGAAAACGAAACTGTAGCTTTGAAAAAAATTAATATCAATAGTCATCCAAATAAAAATTTAATTTTGCTAGAAATTGAGACGATGAAGAAGTATACTCATGAAAATGTAATTGAGTTCAAGAACGCATTTTTCTTTGATGCCGAACTATGGGTATCCATGGAATTCATGGATGGTGGAAATTTGGCTGATGTTGTAATAAACTGTGTTCTTTCTAATAACCAAATTGGATACATTTGTAAAAAAGTGTTACAAGGGATTGATTTCTTACACAAAAACGGAATTATTCATAGAGATATTAAATCAGACAACATTTTGATCAATAATCAAGGAGAAGTTAAAATTTCAGATTTTGGATTTTGTGCTTTAATCAGGGAAGAGCAAGACAAGAGAAATACAATGGTAGGGACGCCTTACTGGATGGCACCAGAAGTGGTCAATAGACAAAATTATGATCAGAAAATTGATATATGGTCTTTAGGAATAATGATTATTGAAATGGTTGATGGAGAACCACCTTACATGAATGAAACACCGTTAAGAGCTTTGTACTTGATAGCCAAAAATGGAACACCTGACTTCAAAACAGAAGACGGATTATGTGAACTAGGAAAAGATTTCATGTATAAGTGTTTGATATACAGCCCACAAGATAGACCGAGTGCCGAAAAGTTATTGACCCACCAATTCATAACTGATGTAGATGCAGATGGAAGTATTATTGTTCCATTGGTTAAACTAACCAAAATGAAGAAAGAGCAAGAGTAAAATCAAAAAAAAAACTTGCTTTTTGTTGCACTTTTGCAAAATTAAGTTAATACATATTATCTTTATACTTATTTATACCGAACAATATAGTCATTTTAGTACACTTAAATCTCCGATGATGAGTCTACAAACAATCCTGGCTCCTTAGGTTTTTTTTCTTCTATATTAGAATCATCAGATTCACCATTGCCGTCCAAAAAACGACTTAGTTGCTGCTGCTCATCATCTTCTGAAATCTCATTATGCTCCGGAATGACAGCAAGCGTTTCAATGTCCTTGTCCATTTTCTGGTTTGCTCGATTGATCATTGTAAAGTTCAATTGCAGTTCATCTTCACCTATGTTTTCTATGGTGTAAAAGCTATTGGTAGGAATAGTGAACTCAGAATTTTTGATGCATATGACTGTTGAGCCTTCTTCACTTTCAGTTTTGGTTTGGTACAGTTTAATTTCAGCAACTCCATTCAAAACAACAAATTGAAGCCATTTACAAATGTTCTGCTTTTTAGATTTTCTACCAGTTTCTACAGGGAACTTGAAGAAACCTGTTCTTACCACTTCTTCCTTTGAAATATGTTTCTTCAACGTATAGCATAAAGTAAAGTCATCTTTATCAGTTACTGTGGGAATGGTTTCAGATGCTGTATCTGGGGCATAAGCAACCACCACTTCTTGTGCATAGTTGTCATTATCTTTTACTTCTGTTTCAAAAATACCGTACTTAAGCCAATCTGAACCAGGAATTTCTCCTGAGTCTATTTTTTCGTAAATATGAAGATTGGTGGTACGTTCAGATGCTGACTTACTCAACTTTTTCTTTCTTCCTCTTCTTGTTTTGTTTTTTCCTATAGTTGCAGTACGTGTTTGTTTTCTTTTTCTTTTTGTTAAGTCTTCTTCTTGAATTTCATAACGCTTATCATGCTTGATAACATAATCAATGCCCAAAAACGGTCCTGCAGAATCTTTTTTATATATGATTCTCTCATTTCTCCAATGATCTAGTGTTGGCACTTTAGTTCTTTTAGATCTTCTTAAAGGTCTTGGTGGTAAGTTCTCAAGTTCTTCTGGATCTGTAATATCAAACTCATCGTCTTCTGAACTCATCTGTGAATCATAATCTGAGCCCTCCAAAGAGCTCCCATAAACATTAAGCCCTGCTACCTCATTGCTTATGTCATCATCTCCTGATTCACTGTTTCTTATTTCCAGCTTTTCATTTTCATAATCATATTCCCCATCAGATGATGCGTCTACTTGGTTGATTGGATCCTTCAAATCAAGCTTGCTTCTTTTGATGATGTCAACATCAACTTTTTCATTAGAATCGGCTTCTTCGTTATAGCCATCAGATCCCATATCACTTCTTTGATCATCTTTTGCTTCTTGCTTATTGTAATCTCCATAGTCAGCAACAAAAGATTCTAAACCATTTTCTCTGAGTTCGTCTTCGCGCAGTTTTTGCTGACTCTTTGCAGGCGGTGTTAGCTCAATATTAATATCATCCAGGTAATCTTTGTTCATATCGTTATATGAGTTACCTATAGGCTCGTTTTTTTGGATCTCATTTGCAAATTCTTTTTGACTATTAGCAATAGGCGTAAAGTTTGGGGCATCATAATCGGCGTATTCTTCGTCTTCGATTTCAGGACCATTTGTGTTTTCATCATGCAGAGAAGAAATCCCATTGCTTTCCTTGGTTTCCCTTATCAAGTTATTTTTATTTATTTGTTCGTTGATATCGCTTAGTATCAAATTTTCCTCAGTAGGATTTCCGTATCTTGATTCATCTATGTTCAACCCTGCAAATTGATAGAATGAGTTATTTTTTTTAATTGCTTCAGCATTTGATGGTGTTTGCTTTATGCTTTTATACAAAGAACTTCTTCGCCTGATGATGTTTGGTTTGACCACCAGCTTTGGATTGTTTACTGAAGAACCTACAGAAATTAAACTATTTCTTTTTGATTCAGTAGCATCTGATATGTTATCTTCAATAGCATTCAATAAAAAACTGTCTCGTCTGATCGGAGCATTTTCAAGTTTTTTATATTTTGCAAGATGATTATTCAGTATCGAACTACTTAAGGTTGTTTGTTTAGAGCTCAGAAAATGCGATTCTTTCTTTTTCAAATTTGTACCATTTCTGTTATACTTTAGTTCAAACTGTGAACTCATCAAGCCAATGTGTTTTTCAAAAATTAATATAATTTAAATTGGTAAGAAAAAAAAAGAACTGAATATATATATATATTTTTTTCAGTTACTCCGTTAATGTGCTAAGAGGTTTATTTCGGTTCTTAATATTAATATTCATTGAAATTGTTTAAAAACTTGCTTAAAATAAAAACAAACAAAAAGCAGAAAACTAAATGTTCGAAAAGGAAAAAAGAAAAAAACAAAATATGAATTTACGCGTCTTTCACAATTAGGAGCTGGTCACGTGTTATGATTCACATAGAAATGATGTTATAAGCATAAGCATAATTTTAGAGTGATATAATCAGTAGTATATAATGAAAGATATGTATTTACTATATATTATTGCAAAGTTTAAGTGATTATTTACCATACTTTTGGCTAATTTTGTTTTCAACAGTGTTTACTTTATCAGCAGCTGTTTGGCTCTTATCAGTTCTGGAACCGGTTCTGATTTCGGTATGCAATCTTACTAGTTTTAGGTTGTTGTGGCAGAATAAATGCACTTGCTTAATTAATTTGAATACATCACTCATTTCCCCTTCTAGAGTGGTACCTGCAGAATGTAATGTAGTTTTGACATTCAAAGTATTGTTTCTTAAATAATTTTCCAATTCAAAAACGTAATCTGATATAGAAGCAGATCCAGTACCAACTGGTACTATACAAACATCTGCCAAACAGCTTAATGAGTCAGGGCTATCATAAGTAACTTCAGTGGTGCTAGTCATTTTATATGGTGATTTTCTTGTGGGGCTTGTCAAAAGTATTGTAACTAAATATTGATATATTTTATTTATTATATATTTTTTCAAAACGTACTGTAAGCGTATAGCGACTCAGAATACCCTATTTCTGTGTGTTGATAAAAAAAAAAAAGTGAATAACTGCTGTTTTAAATTTAAAGGTATCGTATTTTTATGCATTTTCCGTGCTTGAACAAAGAAATCCCTGTATAAATCCTTTGACTTTGTACTAGATACCCCTTAAAAGCGGAAATAACAAAACCCCTGCTGCTAATTTTAAACTTTTGTTGATGAACATTGATGTATTTTTACAACTCAATGAGGTGTTTCAGTTTAATTTAGTTTAATAATGATGTTTATGTCCGCATCACATATTTTTAAACGATCACGTGTATAGTTGAGTTTATGTCCGCATCACATATTTTTAAATGATCACGTGCATAATTGGATTATATCCGAGAGAACCAAACACATACTCCAACTAAAATATGAAAAAAAAAATTTTTTTTTTTTTTTTTCAGACATTTGGGTCATGATGAATAAGGAAAAAAAAGTACAGCTTAGGAGATTGAAAAATTTTCATCAATATCAATACAAGACTTAGATTCGATTGAAATCATCGAAACCAAAGAATAATAGCAATACTTTTTATATAACATCGTTTAAATTGTCTGAACATTTTTTATTAAAGTTCGAAGACATTTTACATTACCGATTTTACTCTTATTCTTTGCAGCTGAAGCTTACATTCTTATAAAATCTGCTGAAAAAAAAAAAAACTGATTACATATTAAAATGCTATCAAAGTCCATTAAAAATATCAAAGCAAGTTCATGGAATGCTTCAATCAGAACTTTGAATAAAGGTTACAGTGTTGCCACTAAAGACACCACAATTGTTAATGACAAAGCAATGGATAAATCTGTCCTAACTTTTCTAAAGGAAAATCAACAATTCCAAAAATTATCAGAATTACCAAAAGACTTTGCATTGGGCCCACAAGACGTTGTAGGCTCAAGATTAAATGTATTTTTGCTTTTCAAACTACTGAAACAATCTAGAGCTAATTCCAACAATTTACAAGAAAGATTTCCAACATTAAAAGAATTAAATATTCAAAGTTACGATGAGCTATACTTATCAAACAAAGTCCAATTGAGTGAAGAAGAGCTTGAGTTAGAAAAGAAAATCTACAATCTGTTGAAAACTGTTTATGATGTTCCAACAACTGAAAAAAACGAAGCCATAAAAATGGGTCCAAATGTCAAGATTGAACATGGTGTAGGTTATGGTATACAAAAGCAAGCTTACGGTACCAATGTTAAGGTTACTGACCAAAATTTGAAGTATTTCTTATCATCTGAAGATCCAGATGTTGAAGTAAAACATGGTACAGGTCTTTATCAAAAGCTTCTATACGGTTTAAACAAATCAGAACAAACCATAAACAGTGGGGATGTAGAAAAAATTATACAAAAGATTCACACATCAAACAATATTTTCAAAGATTCTTTCAAATCAGAAGAAAATCTTGATGCTAATAAAACAACCAGTTTTTCCAAGAATATCAGAAAATTCAACTACAACAACTTTTACTTGAGCAAGCTAGGGTGCACTCCAGAAAACATTTTTGATATGGAAAAAAACATCTACTCACCAAAAAGCTACACAGAAGTTACTGTAGAAGACCTAATGCTATCTCAATGCCACTTAGGTGAATCTGCAAGCTTGAAACACCCATACAACAAACATTTCATATATGACACTTACAAGCCTAATATCATAACAGCTAAAAATAACGAAGGTGATATCAGTATCATAGACTCAAACAAAACTCTGCAAAGTCTAAAGAGATCATGCCAATTTTTAAGTGATGCCGTCTCTAAAGGTGCATTTGTTTTAGTTGTTGGTAATGACCATGGATTAGCTGAACTGACATTGGAAATGGCTTCTCAATTGCAGGGTTCAGCTGTCACTGAAACCTGGTCTAGTGGTGCTTTGACCAATATTAATAGTCTTAAATTCTCTAAGAGAGCTCAAAGTGATGACGTTAGAAGTTACAAATTTGTAGACTCCAAAAATAATCTAATAGGATACGAAAATTTGAGTGAATACCAGAAAAAGCAATTTAAAACTAAGGAAAGATTGCCAGACATAATCATATTCTTGAAGCCTTCTGACACTAACATAAAGGGTGCTTTGAATGAAGCTAAAAGACTAAATATCCCTGTTATTGGTTTATGTGATACCGACATAAATCACAATTTCTTTGATTACGCTATTCCTTGTAACGACGACTCCATAAGAAGTGTTACTTTTGTCGGTGGTGTTTTAGCAAAAGCAGGCCATGCAGGATTATTAAAAAGACAAGCAGGATTATCATAGAGACTACCATAAACACGTTATAACTGTATTTTTAAATTATAAAATAAAAAAATAAAATAAAAAAATAAAAAAATAAAAATTAAAAAAAAAGTAACTTGTATATATTAACCTACTTGTTTATAAAGTTGTAAAGAAGACTTTTTCCTCTTGGTTATAAGTTTGTTTCTTTGTTTTTTTTTTTGCATTTACCAAAACAAGCTCATTTAAAGCGTTAGATACCTTTTTAATGTTTTGGTACAGAAAAATTAATCAATTTTTTGTTTTAATTCTTCCTCGTCATCACTTTCAGTTTCACTGTCACTTCTTTCATCTTTTTGAACACCTAGGAACAATAATCTGTATAATATTCTGAATATCAAGAATAACCAGAACAGATTTAAACATTGTAGTGAAAATATTAAAACAAATATAATTGGTCTTGAAATCCAGCATTTATATTGCTGCTGAGCAAAGTCCAATACGTATGGGCCTACTTCCTTGAATTCCCAGATTAGCGAATACAATATTTTCAAATTGATGTAATGTCTTAAATATATCCATGTCCCAATAAATAGTAAAAAGACTGGTGTGACAAATATGGACTCCAAATAGTTCAAAACCTTTGATAAAGACAAGAAAAAGTCTGAAATGTCCATGGTAATGTAAATAGAAAGACCCATTTGTTGGAAATGGAAAACATAAGACAACCATATCAACAAAAGTGTTACAATGTGATGGAATATCAATTCTTGGTAATCTTTTCTTGGTTTTTCAAGTTGAAGAACCAAAATACATGCTTGTTGAACCCAAAAGGCGGCTTGTACTAGGTAGAACAGCTTAAAGTAAAAGTTCAATTGAGTATCTGGGTAACTTTTGTACATATTCTCTGTATTAAAAAGCCACAAATTGGAGCTGTACTTCATAACCAACAAACCCAAAGGACCAGAAATACCGTAATAAACGATAGAGTAACACTGTTCCATCATTCTTCTTATTTTGGAATTCTTATAGACATGCAGAATCTTTATAGTCAAAGGTTTGATTAGCATAAACATTATGAAGTCTCTAAAAAAAGTAAAGAAGATCATGTATGTAAAAATAAATGCTAAATCATTAATACCTTTTCCATATAAGCCAGTCTTCTCGTCATAGTAGGATATAGCTACGAATTTATAGATGTTGTTGGATTCGGTGTGGTTGCCTGAAATATAATACAAAGCTTGGATTGATAAAAACAGTAGCAATGGTATTATCCAAAAGTTCTCTTTATTGATTGTTATGGTTTTCTTCAAGAATGGAACACTTTTTCCAGACTTCCCATTATAGTATTGATTGTTTAGCAACGGCATTGTATCACCATGCAAATCAATTTTTCCGACAGATGACCCTCTTGAACGAGTTCTTCCTCTTTGTTTAACATTTTTGTTACTTGCTAAATTGGTGCTTTTAGAAAAAGAAACTGATGTGTTTCTCTTTTTGTTGACGACATCCTTAGTGGCAAGTAGATCATCGCCATCATTTGGAAGGGCAATCTTATTTAACTCTTCGCTTGACATAGTTTTAAACAGAAGTTATGATTTATAAGAAGAAATTTATTAAAAAAATTAGATACTTGAATAAAGCTTGACTGTAGAAGTTCTTTTTTTTTTTCTTGGTTGTAAGTTAGCATATGTATATGTTTATGAACACCATCAAAGGCTTAATAAGAATTTAAAAAAAAAAATACTCCTTAGCCTAAAATTCTGATTATATGGGGGGAGACCAGCTTTGTATGCGATCACGTTAGCAAAGCGAAAAAAAATTTAGCATTTAAATTTTAAAAAAAAAGTACGTATGTTCTATGTAGCCAGCATTTAAACTTAGCAATCATATCCCATGTATAGATAAACCAAGCTATAGTTAGTATTGTGAAAAAAAAAAACTGTTAGAGAGAGCATTAAAAGTTGAATTGCTCTTATGAATTTACTTAAATCATGGAAAGTATAGTCACACAGCTTCTTCACGATGATTACCAGGAATTAAACGTTTTAATTATTGTTCTTACGGAAGAGATGAAAACCAATGTGGACGAGAAGTGTTTGAAAGATAACTCGAACATTTTACCTGTGAGTTCACTACTTAATATAAAAAACAAAAAGTCAAAGACCGTCTTTCTTTATCTCGAAAAGATCAGATATTTGTACATATATTTAACATATTTATGCTATAATGTGGATGATAAGCGTGAATTTGATCATATAATAATCTTGGGGCTGGACCTGCTTATAGACGATGAAAGTTTGTCAGAGTTGACAGAAATTCTCAGGTTAACTAACCTAGTTTTACTGAAAATCAAGGAGTTGAAGCAAAAGTACCAAAACGCGTCACTTGAAGTTTCTATAATACCTACAACTATTGAAAGTTTGGAAAATGTAAATTCAGAGAAAAAAACAAATTTAGAAGCAAGTCTTCCAATGATTCAGAAATTATTTCAAACGGTTAACTCTTACTTTTGATAATAGCCTATCGTGCAACAAACTTCAAATGCCTGGCATTCAACTTTTAATTTAAATCAAAATAACAAAATTCTTTTTAAAAAAAAAAAATGTATTTAAAGCACAAAAATATATAACATTTAGACCAGAACAGGTCGCAATAAATGCGGAACAATTAGCATAAATCTTGGGTTTCTTTATCATAAGCAGCCATGACTTCAACTCTATATTCACTTTCAGCAATACCGAATTGTCTTAAAATTAAACATTGTGTGACATTCAAAGTTTCATTTTGTTCACATACAAAGTATTCGGTGTCTAAAACAATCTTACCGTCTTTCAAAGAAGTTGGAATTTTATATTTGTTTCTCAAAGTTGGTTCTAATGAATGGGCCATTGGAATATCATCTTCTTGATTTATGAAACCACCTCTGGAGTATACTATACCACCTGGGATTGTGAATGAAATTGGAGACTTAGAATTACTCTTGGCAAAATCCTTTTTGACGTAGGATTCAAAGAAATCAACTACAGTTTTGTAGTCATAGTTGGTGTATAAAATACCATATGTGGCGTTTTTTTCGTGTTGATTTTTTAGTTTTTGATTTAGCTTATTCAAGTTAACAAATTCTTCTTTGTAGTTATCAAAATTTTTGATTATCATGTTCTTCTTAGAAACAACTAATTTAGACTTGTTTTCTTCTTCTAGATCTTCATTGTCCCATTGTTTTCTCAATTCTTTTAGGTTATTACTGTTTATGTTAGATAAGTTCAATAAGATGACTCTCTTAAACTTTAATAAATTGTCAGATAAGTTATCAAAGTTCTTGGTCTTTGTTTCCTTGTCTTTTTTAGTGACGTTGGATAAAGTGATGGCTCTGTTTCTTTTGGATCTAGGCATTTTAATTGATCAGGAAGGTTTCTATGGTGTTTTGTTAGTAAGTGTGTTTGAGATATAATTATAATAATAATTTTTTTGAATATCTGTTTTAAATAAACTATAGATTTTTTTGTTTTTTCAATTTTTTAATAACAGCAACTAGGTGTAACTCAAAAAGGAAATTTTCATACAGCTATTATTTTTCTTTCTTTTTATTTCAGTATAACACGACTCTGAATGAAGGAGAAAAAAAAAAAAGAAATTTACACACGTGATGCGTTTATATCTATATCCGAAAACTTTATCGTGATGAACTATTCGAAAGTAGGTTTATACAAATAAAATGCTTTAAATGATACAATTTTAATTAAATCATAAATACACATAAATCATAGATATCAAACTGTTTTTCAAAAATTTGTTAACAAAAACACATATATATATATAGAAAGTTTGTTTGTTTTTGCTGATTATGTTGAAACATTGGGTAGTTAACTCTGTGCATCACAATAAGCTCTTTTCAAAAGTCCACTGCTCAAAATATCTTTTTCAAAATATAATAAATTACTATAAGAATGACCAGCAAACCTAAAGCATTCCTAAGGGTTTTTCTGTTTGTGCCATTTTGTAATATTCTGGAGAAGGCTTGTGATTGGCTTAAGATATCTTGATTTAGTTGATTCAAACGTTCTTCTAATTGTCCCAATATACCATTTTCCGCATTCATATCTCTTTGAGATTGATTAAGTATATCTGAGTTAATACCTCTAAACTGACTTATCTTTTTTGAAAGATCATCAAATTTGCTGTTGTTGCTTTCTTCTTTTTGAGATTCTAATCTAGAATAATCAACTCCTCGAGTACTCATAGTTATTTATATTTAATTAAGGTTTTGTAAGGTCTGTTTGGTTACCTGTTTTACGGTGTTATTAAAATAGTTGATGGAGATAAGAGTGTGTTTGATTATACAAGTTTTTTGATAGCAAAAAAAAAAAAAAAAAAAAAAACAGAACACAACCAAAATTCAGTGACATGTTCAGCTTGCAATACTGGAGAAATAGTAGAAAAACACGTGATATGTACTGAGGTCAAACAGCATTAACACAATGAAGCATTAATTCAAAAACAAACTCGATTCCATACATACTAGATGTTGTATTATCTGTTTGTTTTTTTTTTAAATACAATAATTGGTGTTCAAGATCTATTATTAGTTGATTACGATTTCAATCAAGAAAGATTGTGGAAATCTAAAATTACATATTATACATTTTACTTTGCAAAAAAGAATTAGAAGTTGTGAGTGATACAAGTGTGTTGTCTTTTAATAGATGTTCAATAGTATTTAGTTTTATGTCAGAGTAGATCTTGGTGTATATTTAATTGTATTTTCATATTTATTAATCAAAAAAGCGTCTCATCACGATAAAATCAAAATATTATTTCTATTTTTTAACCTTAAAAAAAATACCTATTAACTTTCAATTGGATAATTGAATTTGTATCACAAATGTGCCTCAAGCTATTCTTATCATAAATAACCTTATAAACAATTATAAGAATAGATGGGTGAATAAAATTCAATATTTTTCTTTGTTTTACCTAAATGTACTATTTTTCAAACATGTTAGATTATAAATCAGAGATATTTATTCCCATTATTCTTTGGTGTTGGTCATTTCTATATTATTTTATTCTTATCAAGCGAATAACTATACATTATCCCTTCTTTTATATACCCTGAATTTTTATATCTTAATTTCCAGGTTTAAACAAAAATCTTTAATAAATTCTTGAATAAAAGAAAGCTGTATTCTAAAGTTGATATATTTTGTAACAATTTTTGAAGAGCAAGCTTTCAGCATATTTTCGTTCTATAACAAATTTTACACAGAAAAATTAAAAAAATTTTGTTACATTTCACAACTCAAATATAACAACATATTACCTTAATAGGAAATTATTAACTGCGTTTTTGTTTTTTTTTTTTTAGAATCTTATATTTTTGTCATTACCAACTAGAAACTCAGCCAAAAGGTGGGTTTTTTTTGGTGTGGGTAACAAAAAAAAAAGAAAATTCAACTGTTTTTTAAGAATTTCCTAGTATAGACATCTAGGCTATAGAATTTTTCCTTGCAAAAAAGTGTAATTTTGGCTTGGGCACTGGTAACATTTGCCTAGTAAAATCTGAACTCATACTCTGAAAAAAAAGAGGAAAAAAAAAAAGCATAATTTTATTTCGTATTGGTAAATACTACTATTCATGAAATTTAATAATATAGCAAAAGTTTGAAAAGAAATTATGATAAAGTCCTAAATCAACCAGAAATACAATCATAGTCAAAATGTCTTCTAGTGTTAAAACCTCTAATTGGAGATTAGTTGAAGTTGGTAGAGTTATCTTAATCAACAAGGGTCAATTCGCCGGTAAATTAGCTGCCATTGTCGAAATCATTGATGACAAGCACGTATGTAACATTTGAACATTAACAAAAATTATATGATATATCAAACAAACTAAGAAGGATTAACTATAGCAACAACTTGTTTGGAGAATTTGTAAGAAATACCTAGTACATTGAAAATGAGCATATTAAACTGCCCACGCAGTTATAGCAAAACATTGCAAAGATAAATTAAACACAGTTAATTGAATAAATGATAATTTATTGACAAGATTAATGATGATACATGTTTCTTTTACCAGAAGCTTTATGGATCACATGTTAGAAATATGGAATGATTTATGGGGGGTTAATTTAAAGAAATAACTTTATTGCACATGGAATTATTAGCCATTTGGATACAGTGTTGATATGCATTAATGAATGAAAGCAAATACAGATTATTGAGAAAATGCAAATAGAACTACCAAAACGAAAGACAGTGTTGGAGTTATTAGTTAAGAGTTTTAGATAAAGTTTGAAATAAAGTATAAGCATCCTTCAAGAAGGAAAAGAAATTTAATGAAACAAAGTTTTACTAACAAATATTCATATTATATTATTTCTAGAAATAATTTATTCATCACCATTTACTATTATAAACAGGTTTTAATCGATGGTCCATCCACTGGTGTCCCAAGACAATCCGTCAACTTAGGTCACGTTGTCTTAACCAAGTTAACCTTTGATTTACCAAGAGGTGCCAAGACCGGTATCGTTACCAAGAAGTGGGCTAAGGCTGAAGTTTCCCAAAAGTGGGCTGCTTCTGCTTGGGCTAAGAAGATTGCTCAAAGAGAAAGAAGAGCTGCTTTAACTGATTTCGAAAGATTCCAAGTTTTAGTTTTAAGAAAGCAAAAGAGATATGCTGTCAAGAAATTAGTTGCCAAAGCTTAATTGATTTTCATTTAAAAAAAACAGAAATTCAATTTAGATAGATAAATCTAATAAACTAACCTTTTCAACAGGAATACATATCAAGTTATATAAAACTTTAAAACATACGATGTGAGTTTAACTCAAAATATAGATCAAAACTGATAAGTCATAAATGACTTGTTGCAATTCCATTTTATTTTATTTTTTTTTAAATTAGTTTTCTTTTGAAAGCTATAGCAATATTCATACACATTGCCTGACTCTACTTGTCAAAGAAGGTATATTGTTAAAACAATTTGACATAAAAAGACTAAGTGTTCAAACCAAAAAAAAAAAAAAAATGAAATAGTGAGTGTTTAATACAAAAATCAAAGTTGTATATATCTATGTAACCTTATTAAGTGTACCAACTACTTCTATGTAGTTTTCGTTGTTACTTATCAAAAAATCTTGAGAAGTTAAAAATTGGCAAAGCAATTCGCATATTTCTTTATTGTCAGTTTCCGTGCCTGCATTATCTGGCATAATTATCTTTAATGTGCGAGTGTAGTGGCACAATGTATGGTTTAAATCTCTATCGGCTACATATTGATTAAATGTTCTTTGTCTACACTCTTCTGACCACCACTTTTCAACTGCAAGAGCAACCAAGTATAAGGCTTCTGGTTTATCGAGATTGCTTAACTTTACTGTACAAATAGGTAATAAGGCAGTTATAGTATCATCTATCACGCTTCTATTTTGACTGAATTCATAATTTTTGCCGCTTTTTAAAATAGGTTGTTCAACTTCTCTTGTTTTTTTGACTGTTCTCTTTATAACTTTAATCGTTTCTCTTTCAATTGTTTCGATCAATGGTGAATCCAATGATTCAATTTCAACAGGCGGCAAATTCTCTGCATATTGCTTCAAGCCAATCATTATATCGAGCCTTGTCAAATAAGATGTTTTAGAATTTATGTAGTCAATTTTGCCTAAATTGGATAACAGTATTAATAGGTTAATGGATGTTTGAATTTTGAAATTCATATATTCAAAAACTTTCAATACAAAGTTTCTATTGAAAAGCTTTAAGTTTTGAATATTTTCTACAAAATAGAGATATTGTAAAACCATCTCAGGATTGCTAATTGGTCTTTTTTGTGGAAAAAGTTGTGGAGTTCTGAATTTTGGAGGAGTTTTTGATTTGATATCATAACTTTTACAAACTATTAAATTAAAAGAGCTATCATAATCACTATGGTCTTTCATATTTTCAAATTTCTTTTTCAAATCAGCAGATATCGTTTGATAATCCAATAAACAAAATAAAGTGGCATCAACAAAATCATAATTTTTCATAAACAAACAATACTCTGAAAATTGTAATGTAAGACACATATAATTTTGAAGAACAGACACTTTGTTTTTCAGGATATTGAAATAATGTTCATCATTCTTAATTTCCTTATCTGCCTTTACTTGAGCCTCCTTTAAAGACATATTATTGGACCTTTTTGATTTTTGAATGCACTTTTTCATTTTGTTTTTGAAGTAAAGCCTTTTACCATCATCAAGAGATTCTAAAACATTGTTAACTTCTAAAATATCATCACTTACAGGATTGGAAGCTAAATATTCATCTAAACTGAGTAACAAAGCCTCATTATTGCCATTAGCTGCATAGTATTTTTCTTTTAATATGTGGTTAGGTATTTTTGGAAACATTTCTTTCCATATTTTTAGTTCGTTATAATCCAACGAAACCTCAACTTTTTCTTTTATTTTTAAAGGTATATTGAAACTCTCCACAAAGTCATATTCTTCAGATATAGTTGTAAAGCCATCAATTATACCATGCTGAATCCACAAATCTTTGAAGATAGAGGAAGCTTTCTTGTCTTGATCAAAATTATTCAAAATGCTTTCACTGTTAATACCAAACAATTTGCTCAAAAACTGTGGATAAGTTTCTTGAAAGTTTTGTATTTGTTTTATGGCAACAGCATTATAGTCAATCAAAGGCGCATTAGCATCATTGTAAATTTCTCCCTTAACATCTCCTTCAAAAGAAACTAAGGTACAATCTGTTTCTTTAGGTGAACCATTGACTGATAAAGAGTTAACGGAAATTGGCATATCCTCGACATCAGTAATTTTATGTTCTGAAACATTTTCACTGGATGATTCAGTTTTGTAGGAGCCCTCAGCAGGAGTTACCTCAACTGATGTTTCAAGAGAAGGTGAAATGCCAGATTTTTCTAATTGCTCTTTATTTTGTAAAGCTTCTTCTTGGATATCACCTGTAATCTGTGTTGATGTATCCACAGTGTTTACTGTGTCTTCAACAAAACTTTCCAGTACTTCAAAATTTCCTTTTGAAACTTCTTCTAATATTTGAACTGTATGGTCGTAGTCGTAGAGTGTTTGTACCAAAATTGATTCAATATCAGATTCTGTAAAACCTTGAAATCTGTTCATTAGCCATTGAACACATGCTCCAAATTCTAGTTCGATAACAATATCCACATATTTTTCAGGGTGCTTTTTAAAATTCAAATTGCTCTCCACTTTCTTTTTATTTTGAACAGAAAGATCCAAAATTGTTTTGTCAATGTTCCAATAATTTTCAATGCACAGTGGCGTAAAGTCTTTTTTGTTCAAATGAGAAAAGATTTGTTCTAAAACTTTTAAACTTAATTTTTTCATTTCTCTAAAATAGTAAATTGAAATTACCTCAACTTTATTTGCTTCGTCATCATATTTTAAAGTTTTATTTTCTTGAACTTCATTTCTTGGTTGTTCCTTTTGTAATGATGATAAAGATTCTGGTTGATCACTTACATCATCTGTGTTCACACCAAACAAAACTGGAATTTTTGATTTTGAGGGTTCATGTTTGTTTTTAGAATTATTGATGAAGTAATATCTAGGTTGAAATTTAATCAACTCTGGATGTCTAATTAATCTAACAAACTTGATTGAGTTTGTTGTTTTTACACGATAGTCTAGGAATTCAGTAACATGGTTGATAACTTTTCTCAAAACCTCTGAAGAGAAAGCAAATTCTTTTTCTAATTTATAAGTATTGCTGATAAATTTGTTACTAAATTCCATCATCTCTAAATAATCTTTTAATCTGTTTCCATTATCGCACCATTCGTTCAAGGTAAAAAATTTTTGAATCAAAATGAAGTCATCACGAATACTCAAAAATAAATTATAATATTGTTGTTTGATTTCTAACTTACCATTCATATCAGCAGTGCATTTTTTGAGCTTTAGATATAAAGTGGTGTATATCAGTAAAATTTCATGAATCGGGTCTGTCTCCCCAGATAGTAGAGATTCATCAAACTTATAAACATTTTTCAAATAAGATTCAGCATCTTTCATGGCACTGACATAACAATCTTGTAGTATGCTCTTTTTATTCTTCTTGAAATTTTCAACAAAACACTGTTTATTGTTTGGAAGCCTAAAGAATGACAAAAGAAACAATTGCTCAATTGTGTCAAAAACCCTTTTATTTGCAAATATTTGTAAAATGAGATTGATATAGTCTTTTTTGATATGATCAATACCCTGTGGAACCTCTAAATTACAATCGTACTCTAAATATTGTGTGTAATCTTGAAACAATTTGAAAAAATAAGCAATAAATTGAAGATCAAATATGTCTGAAATTTTCAGATCATCAAGCACATCAAGGAAATTTTCAACATTTCCTGGTATTTCTCGAGCATTTCTAGACTCCTTTACATCAAAAAATAACAGCTTATTTTCTTTATAGAATATTTTATAATAGAATCGAAACATTTGATCAAAATACATTAAACTCTTATTAGTAATCAGCTTGGGTTCTGTATTTCCATGCACGACATGAAGAGATTCAACATCGAAACGTTGTTCTGGCTCTGTCTCCGTTAAGACATTCCTAACTTCTTCACACATATTCATCTACTTATCAACTCAAATATAGAGCCCTATCAAAAAAAGGAAATAGGGGGTTTTTTTTTGGGTATTAGAACGATATTATAAAACTCCAAGACAGTTAAACTTCGCATTACATTACAGATGAAATATTTAAAAAAATATATATATTGAAAAATTACGTGTAAACGAACGTTAAATAGCAAAAAAGAAGAAAAAAAAAAAACTTCTAAATGAAACAACTTCATATTTCAACCTTGAAAGTGACGACTACCGTACTAGAAATATAATTTGTATTTGATTCATTACTTCAAGCAAACTAAACAGAAAGTTCTTATATTCAGAAGCATTTAAATATTCACATTGTTGATATTTACTTGTACATAACTGCGCTTCTACCCGTTACAGTGAAAAAACCATCGCCCTCTTCAAAAGTATAGGAATTTAAGCGCAGATAAGTTCTACATTGAATTTTGATTCTGGATACTCCGTGTTTACTATGCAGTCCTTTTCCAGTGATTATGTTCAGTGGCCCTGCATACAAAGCTTTGAGGGATCTTGCTTGTTGTGCTTGTGTTGCAGAATTTCCTCTCAAATTTAACTCCATTTGCCACCAGTTCTTCAGTGATTTCGAAATGGTCATTAATGCTGATGCGACAGTTTGACCATGCAAGTCTATTACTGTTGGTGCCTTTTCAATATTATCTGAATAGTCTATATCAAGTTGTGAGTGTTTTCCTCTTTTTTTGTTTGCTGAAACATGCTTTATTATCCGTGGCTTTTTAATTGATGCTTTATAAGTGTGAGGCAAAACCTTTGGTTTTTGGCTCTCATGCAGTGAATTCGGACCTACAAGAGTATAAAAGTCCAACTTATTATCTTTATCAAAAATTTCAAGCAGTTTTACAGTTTCATCAATGTATTCGTTTTGCTCCAAATAATCTATCAAATTCAGAGATTTGGTCTCATTTCCTTCATAATAATTTATAATTGTTTTTACAAGTAATGTTGTAATTTTGTCATCGTAATAGTTTATAAGTTTTTCAGATTTCAAATTAACATTAACGAAGTTGGTAGGTTGTGGGGAACTTCTTTTAAGGCTCTGGTTAAATGGATCAACTAATTTGACATTATTCCCTCTATTTGATCTCTGCACAATTCCTTTGATTTTACTATTGGAAACCAAACTCGAAGAGTCACCATTTTTGTATTTGCTTTTGACTATAATGCTTACGATTGTTTGACCTATATGATATCTGTGCTGTTCGAGAATTTCTTCAACCTTGTTATTATCAAGTGAAATAAATTTTTTTAAAATAGAAGCCTTCATTTGAGTAATTGCTTCATCATCAATATCTTCATAGTCCCCCATAAGCAATTCATTCTCAATAATATCTTTAGGGTGGTGCTCAAAAAGGATCAAATCATTTATCAATTTTGTATCTTTTGAATTATTTTCTGGTGTATCAACATCTAATTGATCTAAAAGTACAACACTTGTAGCTTCCAAAGCTGACAAAATAACCTCTTCTGGTTCGTGCAAATTTTGTTTAATGACATTTTTGATTTGATCGTAACTTAATTGTGGAAATAAATTTATCCAGTATGCAGTCTTTTCTGAAGCAAAATCGCTAGTGATATCCAAGGACTCTAAATCTTTGATTAAATTTTTATCAGCAGCGTGATTTTCTTGTGAAAAAGTATCTGCATCTGTAGATAATAGCTGGTTCACTGCCAGATCAACATCTAAATCATTTTCTATTAAAGTTTCTTCAATGACCACTTGTTCAATGTGTGGAAGCAAAGACTGAACAAGAGATCTTTTTTGTATAAAATCACTTATTTGTGAATTGTCCATCTTTATTGCGGAAACCAACTCCAAATTAATGTTCTTGGTTGATTGTTGGTCTTAAATCAATGTCATACTTTTATGTATATAATAAATTGTTAAAGAAAAGATTCACCAAAAATGTAAAAGAAAAAAAAAAAAAAAAACGTAAGTGACTGTAAATTCCAATAAAACCAAAATATGAACATATAAATCCTTAGTAAATTGATGAATACCTGTATTGTAAACTTATAAAAAAAAAAAAAAGATATTAAGATATTTATAGCTCTTCCAAATTGGCATCAACCACGGAATCAACAAAAGATTTTAAGTAGGCAGCACCACTGCCATGACATACCTCATGCCCTTTCATCAGACACATTATTTTCCAACTATCAAATGTATATCCTTCTTGTTCTTTTTCTTGGAGTTTTTTAAATAAATATTCCCATGTTTTCGATACAGTCATTGCTTCTCCATCATCAGTTTGATAGCTAATGTCTTTAAGCTGCGCGAGGTTCCCGTCATGTGCAGACCCCGAATATATATACTGAACATACTCGGTTTTATTTGGGAAATTGTAAATGGGGCTGTTATGACTTATTGATGATGCTGTGCTTGTATTGTTATCATATTCACTGCCTGAAATAAGACTTTTTTTGTGAAGCTCCTTGTTCTCCAAAGACATTTCATAGGTAACTTTTTTGAGCTTTTCAATTTGTTGCAAAAGTTCTTTTTTATCATTTTCCGAATTCATCCACTTTTGCTCCATTTCTTTTAGTTTTTCTTCTTTTCTTCTTCTAAATGCTCTTTGAGCATCTCTATTAATTTTCTTCTTACGGTCTTCCTCATTTAGAAGTTGGTCATCAACATAAGTCCCACTATTTTCTTTTCTCGAAGTGCCCTTACTGTCTGTATCCAGCTCTATTTGAGATTGAGAGTTCTTATTTGTGCCGTTTTGTGCTGAAATATATGGGTTTGAAATGTTATTGGGATTAATAAAGTGAGAAAACTCTTCATTGTGCAGCAAAGACTCATTGTTGTAAGGTTTCTCACCCATATCTTTATCTTGATAAGAGTATTCTGAGCTAAAAAAGTTTTCATTTGAAAATTGCGGCACACTTTGAGGAAGTTGTCCTTCTACTTCGTTTCGCATAATAGCGTCATCTGCAAAAAAAAAATCCAAAGCTTCATCATTTTGTTTTGGTTGAAGAAAATCGCCATTGCTGTTTTGGTAAGAGGCCATTTTTAGATAAACTTTAATGTATTTGTTAGTTTGTTTTTTTGGTTAATGTACTGTGTCTCTTGTCCCATGTTTAATAAGGTGTTTATACAACTAAGTAAATCGGGGAAATTTTTCCATTTTTTATGCTGCTCCCTAGTACAAATTCTAAAACTGACTTTTTTCAAGGAACGCTACCAAAAACAGCCATCGCAAAGGCTTTAACAACCCAGCAACTGTCATTACCTGCCAACCGTTAGTGCAAAGTCAAGCTTTATGTAAGCAATATCAACCTTGCATTTTGTGTACACTTTTTTGTATTTTCGGTTATTATTTACTATTTGATAAATAACGATACTTCTATTTGGAGTACTTTGTGTTGTTTTATTACCCAGTTGGAAGCAAGATGTTTGTTCTCATTATATACTTAATGAACTGATGTTTCTTTCATTTGAAACAAGTTACAAAAGTTTTAACACACATTTTTTAACTAGACATGGGGGGTTTTTCTTTTTCCAATAATGAATTGTTAGATAATTGAAATCACTTTGAAATATAACAAAATTGTTTAAAATCTTGGGTTTCAATTTTACAAAACTTCTGTTTTATTTTATCTCATATAATTAATGTTTTTGCTGGGCAAAGTAATAATATTAGTATAGTCTTTATTACTCAAAATGCAAGTTTATGTGTTCTGTATTCTGAAATTTCTTAAATTGAATACTGAGCAAACCGCTTTTTATCACTCTTGATTGTCTTCTTATTGATTAATATTTTTCTCATTTTTTTAAAAGAAGAGATTCTAATTTAATTTGTATTTATTATATCAGCATATTTGATTATTTTTCAATATGCAGCTGATTATAGCATACACTCTTAAGCTATATGGCTAAATAATTTAATTAAATATTGAATCTTTAGTCTTTAAATGCTGCTAATCAGCAATAACAAATACAATTAATTATTTTTTAAGACATAAAAAATTCTTAAAGCTCGATTAGCTCAGTTGGTTTAGAGCGTAGTGCTAATAACACTAAGGTCAACAGTTCGATCCTGTTATTGAGCATTCTGAATTTTTTTTTGCTACCAAAAAATTGCATGTTTAATTAATTAAGCGTAATTTTTTTTTTTTTTTTTTTTAAAGAAAAAATGAAAAACCTTATGTAATTACAAAAACATATTTAATTAAAAGAAACTATCCCAGGTTAATTGTTTTTTTACTGCATTACTGAAACCTTCTTTGTACTTTATCCAAACTCTTCCTTCAGAATTAACATTTGATATTTGGTTATTTTCTGATTTATCGGATTTATTCTTTTTGGTAAAACTGAATACATCAGTATGTCTACTGACATAAGGTGTTTTAACTTTTTTGCTTGCAGGAGTGACAGCTTCATCCAGTTTTCTTTTTGAAAAAGGTGTTTTACTTGTTTGATGTGAAAAATCTTCAAATTTTTTCAAAAGGAATTTAAAGTTTTTGGCTGCTGTTATTGATTGATTCTTTATAATACTATCTCCTAATAACTTAATAAAAGCATCGTCGTTTTTCAAAGTTGTTAATTGTGGGTTTCTAGTGGGTACAGTGTGAATCTTGTCTCCAGGTCTGATATTTTTATGGTTACATGAAATTATATCAAAGTTTGAAAAGTTGCATACCTCAGTAATGTCCGTTGATAGAAATATGTCGTCAGCCACAGATCCCTTTTCACCTTTAGACTTGCTTCTTATTAGTCTTATGCCTTTAGTTTTAAATAGGTAGTAAAGATCTAATAAAATCTTATCTCGCTTTTCAATGTTTTTCAAAGAACTCATTATATCAATGGACAGAAGGGATGCTATGGATGGCAAGTACTCTTGAGTTAGCTGTTGATTGTTTTGATTAAAATCATTGTATATGATATTTTCTTGATCACTTGTGTCGACATAATTATGAGTATTTCTAAACAATTCAATAATTTCTTTAGTGTTTTGGTGAACTGCAACGCTTTTTGTATGCCAAACGTTGTACTTGATGATATTTTGATTTAAAGTTTTATAAGACATGGAACTACCCTCATGTATTCTATAGTTGTAAACAGCAAAATTCAAAAGAGGAACTACCCCATATTGTGGTAGTCTTCCAGTGGTGGCATCAAATGAATTAAGTACATCCCAAAAAAACAAAGAGTCTGACAGGTTATTGAAGTTTTTACTGTACTTCGCTACTGATGATGTTTCTATATTAGGAATCAAAACTGGATAGTTGTCAAAACTCAAATTAATCATATTCCCATATGAATTTTGGAATGGATCTAATAATGTGGTAAACTTAGAAATTACAGCAGATAAATCCTTTTGAGCATTTTGTGGTTCAAACAATTCGACGAGTATGGTATACCAGGATTTGGATTTATCTTTTCCATTTATCAACGTCTTTGAACCATCTTTCAAAAATGTATCTGTGTTGGTGTCACCAATCAATAATTCATTTTCTAGAGTATCAAACTGTAAATTATTTAAACTATTTCTTAGATCACCATTACAAGACTCAACCAATCTTGACAGTATTTCCGTTTGAAACTTAGAATTTTCCAGGTCAAGCTCTTCAAAAAGAACATTTTGCAAAAACCCAACTATTTTGTTCAAGCCAGGTTGTTTCAAACGAACTATTTCGCAAAAGGGTTTGATATGGGATAATCTTTTGGAATTTATATTTTCAGTTAGACAAATAATTGGCTTTCTTAGTAAACTTTGTTTACTTCTCATAAATGACTTGGTTTCGTTTTTTGACAAATTTGAATTAAAACTGTAATTTACACAATTGTTTGTCTCTTTTTCGTCTTTTTTCAAAAATTCCTGTAAAACAGATAAAATTTCTGAAGAATCGTCTGAAGAATCATCCACAAGAAGACAATTTGTTACATTCTTGCCCATTACGGTATTCTTTGAAAACAGTATATTTGATACTTTTTCTTTTAATTGCTGTCTGTTATTTTCTGAATTATTGACCTCAAGTAGATCGTAGCCACATGTTTTCGATAAAATTTCTGCAAGAGTGTTCTTACCTATACCGATCTTACCTTCAATCAATATTACTTTTCTATCAGGTCTACGGTAAGGATCATTAACATTTTCTTCTGAATATCTGTTCGCTATGTTGTTTGTAGACAATGACCAACTTTTAAGCCATTTCAGAATATCCAGCTTATGGTCTTCATGCCCAATTATATCCATAATATTTGATGGTTTATATTTTTCAACCCATAGCTGCAATTCCTCTTCTTGAAATCCACTTTGCAATTTGTTTCTTTTATCTGAATTGAGCGATAAAGAATTCTCATTTTCAACTTGTTTCAGTAAATTTTTTATGTTCAATCCATACTTTCCCTTTTCTTCATTGGTTTCAGTATATATGGACTTGTTGAAATAATGTTTTGTAAACTTATTGTCTTCAATATTGGCATTGTTATTTGCTAGTTCTGTTTCGTATTGATCTTTTTCTTCATATAAACTTCTTTTCTTAAATTGTCTTAGTTTTCCTTGTTTGTTTAGATACTTGATGGGTTTTATTTTAGATGAAGTTGCTGGAAACTTGTCATTTGTTGAAGTTATCTTGTCCGAAGAAAGTGTAGATAAACTTTTTGGTCGAGAAACTACAAAGTTTTCCTCTTCAATGTCAAATAATCCCATATCAAAGGCTGTTGTTGTTGTTTCTATATTTGTCGTTTACAACAAACTACCTTCTTTTATCTTGGGTCATAAAACATTCTTTATTCCCAATATATAACTAACTTCATCTAAGATATTTAAAAAAAAAAAAGTGAACAAAAAAAACGAAGAAAAATTAGTAGTGCCTAAGCACTGAATGACTGACGCGTTTTCGTGTTTATAGCTTCAGCAGCAAAAAAAAAATGTAGATACTAATCATAACCTATTAATTGAATGAATTGATCAAATAATGAATTAATCAAAGCGCACCAATAATAATAAAATTCACATGTATTGAAAACAATGATACAAACAATTCTTTAGAGACTTTGTGTCAAATCAAAATTTTCATATAGCAATGTTTTTCAAACAAGCCCCTTATGTATATACAAATATGTATTATAACGTGCATTGCTTATAGAATAAATCACATTGTTACCCCAACATATGTCTTATTTTTTTTTTACTCAAAAGAGACACAGAGCGAAAATTTTTTCTTCTCTCCGGTGTGTGAGAATATTTAGCGCTGATTTTTGTTTTTTTGCTTAGGCTCTACTTAAGATCTGGTGTTGAGCTTATTCTTCCTTCTTTTTTTTCACATGGATAAAAAACGTATATTTAATTTGTACTTGTTGTCTGTATAAGAATAGTACAGTGTACCCAAATCAAAATATACTTTTACACACTTTCTTTTGTATTCCAAACGAAGACAGTCTAAGCTTTTTGATCCAGGTAGCATAGAAAAATAACAATATCCAAAAGTAAAAAGAAAATGCAGTGTTCCCTTAAAGAATTAAATGAATCTTACCCACACAACTCTCCAGAAGGATCTTTACCAGGTACCTACGGAAATTTGACTGCTGAGCAAGAAAAGGCTTTAAATGATTTAAAAGAGTTAATTGAATCTAACATTGCTTCTGATACTGACAATGCTGGTACTATTATCAATAAGGAAAGATGTGATGATTTAACTCTATTGAGATTCTTAAGAGCTAGAAAATTCGATGTTGCTTTATCATACGAAATGTTTTTCAAGTGTCAAAAATGGAGACATGAAAAGAAGGTTGATACCATTATTGAAGATTTCAATTACGAAGAAAAGTCCATTGTTGCTCAATTCTACCCTCAATACTATCACAAAAACGATAAGGACGGAAGACCTGTCTATTATGAAGAATTAGGTAAGGTCAACCTAACTGAGATGTTGAACTTCACAAATGAAGAAAGAATGTTGAACAATTTGATAAGAGAATACGAAATATTCGAAAAATTCAGATTGCCTGCCTGTTCCAGATTCCAAGGTAATTTGGTTGAAACTTCTTGTACTATCTTAGACTTGAAGGGTATCTCTATTTCTTCTGCCTACAACGTTATCGGATATGTCAAGGAAGCTTCCAATATTGGTCAAAACTATTACCCTGAAAGAATGGGTAAGTTCTACTTAATCAATGCTCCTTTCGGTTTCTCTGCAGCTTTCAAATTATTCAAGCCTTTCTTGGATCCAATAACTGTTTCTAAAATTTTCATTTTAGGTGGTTCTTATAAAAAAGATTTATTGAAGCAAATTGACAGTGCTAACTTGCCTGTTAAGTTTGGTGGTGAATCTGAAGTTTCTGATGCTGAAGGTGGTTTATTATTGAGTGATATTGGTCCATGGAGAAACAAAGAATTTATTGGTCCTGAAGGCGAAGCACCAACTTCTGTTTAAGTACAAAAGATACAGTAATCAATTATGTAGTCATATATCTCTTAAATTGCATTAACCTATAAACTTAAGTAGTGAGTTATCATTTGTATATTTTTTTTATTCTTTTTTTATTCTTTTTATTTTGCTTTAATTTAGAGCTTTATTAATCCATGTATTTAAATTCCACTCTTCTTTTTCTTTTATTATTCAAAAGAAATATAGAAAACCCCCTCCCATAATGTAATCTGTACTATTCATTACACAACAAATTGTTTAATCAACTACCAACAAATGAATGAGAGGTCATAAAGTCAATCTTTAACGAATTCTACAAATCCCATTCTTTCATCTTCATTAAACCCAGTATTCCGTATTCGAAATGTTAAAAAAAAAAATAATAATAATATTAAGCGTTCTGAAACATCGACCCGTAAGGTAAAAGTTTCAGCTGTTTATTTTTTTTTTTAAAAAATATGTTGTTTTTAACCAAAATACCAACCTTAAAACACCAAACAAACACAACCAATAAACACATTAAACAACCCTTTGCATTTCATTCTATTTTTTTAAACGAATTTTATAAATTAACATAATAAAACAAAACAAAAAAAATTAGAAATATGGTTGTTAATAAGACTTTTTCAAGTAATTCTTTATCTATTGAACAAACACCTATCACACCTTATGTGAGTGGGTCTGAAGGTACACCTTATGAGAAATATGAAGTTGACAGAATGATAGAATCTTTTGTAAAGAGAACTAAAATTAGACCGCATTCAGAGCAATTGCAATATGAAACGATGTATTTCAAAACCAAAAAAGTCGAAATCTGTGACTTCAGCAACATACCTAACTGGACCATTAAAGAAATCACAATCAACAATGGTATAATTGATTCCCTTAACTATCTAGATTTGAGCAAGTATAAATTTAGATTGCTAAGGGATTTTACCGATCTGAGTACTGTATTTCCTAATAATCAACTCACTGGAGTTACTTTTCCTTCAGGTAACGAGTATACTGATGTTCCTTTTTTTTGTTTGATTGAAAAAAATGAGACTCGAGTAGAGAAGGCCATATTCATAAGAGCTTTATTTAGAGATGTTTTTATGAAGTTGTTTACACAAGTAGCCTTTTGGTCTAATATGGGTAGAGTTGGAGTTTTAGAAAAGTATAATCTTGAAAGTAAAACTGACACCCCTGAAAATAGTCTAGGAAGTATGCAATTCTCAACTATAAGCTGTAAAATTTTGATACAAGATGATACTGAATGGAACCATGTACAATTGGCTTTGTCTTCTGATGAACAGAAAATAAAATTTAAATTTAAAGATACTTCTAAAAATTTTGAAATAAATATTAGCTACTTTATCCAAAGTGAGATAACTGAAGCTGATCCTTCTCTAGTTAATTCAAAAAATAATGTAATAAAAGTCGAAGTTTTGCCTGAGCTCAGACAAAAATATAATTTGAATTCGCTATCATGGTTTAAAGTAAATAATCTTCCAGGCAAGTTTATGCTTGAATTTGATAACCTTTATAACTTTTTGAATATGCTATTTGTATTAAAGAAAAATAGTCAAAGGGAAATACTAAGTGAAATAACTAATAAAAAGAATAAATTAAGTTTAAAACATAACATCAGCTTAAATGTAATTGAAGCCAATTTTACTGCTAGCAACATGTATACATCGCCGATATATGTTGAGCTATGCATGCATGATTCTGTTTTTGCTAAAACTACCCCTGTGGAAAGTAGTTATGGACAACTATTTTGGAGAGAGAATTTTTCTTTTAAAACAGACGCAAATTTAACCACTATAGTTTTAAAGCTGCGGTTATCCAGTAATGATAGCTTGTTAGGATTAGTTGAGTTAAATGATTACCTTTTGTATAACAGTGACTACAAAATATCAGGCAACGAAGTAAAACTTCCTATATTTGCATCTAGTAATGGCCGTGAATACAAACCTAAAATGATAGGTGAGCTTTTATTAAGTTTCAAACACGACTGGCATTTTGTTCATCAGCCAGTTCAGTATTATGCCATATGTGATATGTTTAAAGAAATCAATATGCAAAGTTTAGTGGACTATTTGTACAAGGAAAACCAAATTGATAATGACAGTATTGTCTTTGAAATTGGTAAATCTATTTTGAACATTCAATGTGAATATAAAAGAGAAAAGGAGTTTTTGAACTTGGCCATCGAAAAGGAAATCAACGATACAATTGAGACTCTTATCTTGAGAAAAACAGTAGTACCTAAAGACAAATCAGTGCCAACCTCTAACAACAACCACATTTTTAATTCTTTATTCAGAGGAAACTCCTTGGTTACCAAAATGTTGGAATCATATTTCAAGGAAGTTGGAAATGAATATTTGTTTGTCATATTCCAGCCAATTCTTCAAAAAATTTATAAAGACAACTTGAATTTAGAAATGGATCCAAAGAAGTTGTCTAAAGCTTTCAAAGATGCTGAGAGTCAGCAATACATTAATGATCTTTTGGATCATAACTACCACAAGCTTTGTGAATACTTGAATGAGTTTTGGAATGCCATTTACAAAACCACTATGGATTTACCACAAGTAATCAAAACGCAATTGAAATTTATAAGAACAAATCTAGAGCTTTTTACTATTCATGATATTTCAGATGAAGAATTGAACCATTTAGTGGTCAACTGTATATCATCTTTCTTGTTTTTGAGGTACTTTATACCTATAATATTAAATCCAAAAATGTTCAATATAGTTCATACTTCACCAAATGAAACTCAAAGAAGAACACTTACTTTGACTGCTAAAATTCTGTTAAACTTATCTACACAAACAATGTTTGGAATCAAAGATCCATACTTGAATAAATTTAATGATTTTATTAACTCAAAGAGAACTGAAGTTTTTGATTATTATGACAAGGTCACAGAAAGGGTTTTGGATTTCACACCTAAAAAATACGATTTCTTAGTGTGGAAGAATGATATTAATTTATTGTACAAATACGAAAGTGATTCCATTGAGTATCAATGCAGTAGATTTATAGATCTTGTTATTGAAAATGATTTGAATTCTAAACATTTCATAGGTGAAAACAAATTTTTATATGACACCAAAGAAATTATCTATAATGATAATGTAGTGGTGGGCTTTCCAAGAAATCTTAAAAGTCACGACTTGATGTCTATTGATGGCAACCAGCCTCACGAGTTTACTTTTAGTAAGAGTAAAACACACAGAAGAAAGAGTACATACGAAATTGGCCAGCTGTCATTTGAAAATGATTCTGGAACACAAGTTGAGACTGATTTCCAAGAAAGCATGTTTGAACTTTTAGGTATTGATGACAAAAAATCAGAAATTCGATCGAAAAAAGCTAGTCAGCTTGAGGTAGAATCCAAAGATGGGGTTTCCAATTATTTGAACACCTTTAACAAAGATATGAATGAAGTTTTTTCTGAATGCCATGTCTTGTACTCCAAGAAATTAAGAATTCTGAAAGAATTGCAAGCTAAAGAGATTTATAAAGAAAATCTTTTAGACTATTTGAGAAAACAACTGTTTCCAAATCTTGTTGCTGATATGGATTTGAGATTAGTTACGCTTAAAGATAATGCAGCTTCGGAAACATACAATAGAAGATTTAAAAGATTAATTTTTGAATCGGATATTGTTGCTGAAGATCTTTTAGGTTTTTACATAGTATACGGAGATAGAAACAGAAAAATGAGACAATCAATTGATAAAAATACTGATGTTACCGGTGTAGAAGTGAAAGAATCACATTCAAGCACCAAGATGATAACAAGATCCATATCTAGATTTTTTGGAAAGAAGTCACAAAATTAGTTTGTAACTTAATTGTTTTAGTAAAGCAAGCATATATATATCGATTTAATTCACATACCAGTCCCAAATTAATGATTTTCTTTCTAATATATAATATTTTATCATTTCCCTAAACAACCTAAGTTCATTTTATTGATCAATTGTTGAAGAAGAAGAAAAATGTATTAAAACCCAAAATATAGTTAAAAAAAAAAAAAAAAAAAAAAACATTTAACTTAATACAACGACTATTCATTCAAACCTATACTACATCAAGTTTGCTTTATTGAAAAGCATACTGCAAATTTTAGCTATTTTTTGTATACTTTTTTATGCGTTGAAAAAGTTAATTAAAAATTTCTTTGGAGGGATGGCCGAGTGGTCTAAGGCGGCAGACTTAAGATCTGTTGGACAGAGTCCGCGCGAGTTCGAACCTCGCTTCCTTCATGTTTATTTTTTTTTTAATCCTAGCACATCTTTTTTTTTTTAAAAAAAAAATAATATCATTAATTACGTCAAAAATCTTCAACTTAATTATCCAAATACAATCGACAAACCCTCATATTTCTGGGGTCATATTCAAACATATCTCTTAAAATAGTAGTGGTCATCAACAAAGGGACCATCGGGATTTATAAATAGTAATAAACTTTAAAAAAATAATGTGGCTTCTAAAAATATAGTTCATATATTTGAATAATTAATAATTATTGGATCCATTATTTTTTTTTTCATACCTATTTGTATATAAATCAAGGTTTATTAACTTGCATTTGAATTTTATAGTTTAATAAATAAATAAAATTATGAGTAAATAACCATCCTCAAATATATATAAAACAAAAAAAAATGCAATTTACACAATTATTAATCTCCCTAATCGCTTTCAACTTTATAAGAAAAGTTTCTGCCGACTCAGTCGAGTTTGACTTATTATCAATCTTCTCTGGATCGGTCTTACAATATGCTTCCATTTCTCCAAATGAAAACAACATATTGCAAGCTGGTTCTAACAAGTACTCCACCGGTGTGATCACTGATGAAGGTTTTTTCAAAATTGACAACAGCTCATATGTATACATCAATGACAACAAGCAATATGCCGTCACTCAAAACAAGGATGATGCTGTTTCTGGTTTTTCTATTAAAAATTCCAATGTCAACTTTAAATATCCATTTGCTGCTCACAACCAAACTAATGGTTGGATTTTGTACTCAGAAAATCAATCTCCTAAGGATATTGGCATTGCTATCGGTGCCATAACTCCAAACGGAAGTTTTGCTCCAGACTTCCCAACCCATGAGAATAAAATCACTACCACTACTTTGAGTCCAGCTTAAATAGCAGGGTAAAAAAAACAATATATATTAACTGAAAATGTGGCTGAATGTATATGATGAAATTATACATGACGCAGTTAAAACATATATATATATATATAACTTGAAACCAAAATAATTTCTGATGTCTTTTACTTCTTATTTATATTATTACCATGTGAAAACACGTATTTTGCTTTTAATTAAGGGGAATATATAATAATAAAATTACTCCATTCCGTAGGAGTAATATTATTGCCGAAAAAAAAAATTAAGAAAAAAAAAAATTCTTTTAAAAGAGATTGCTCTTATCTTTTGAATAGAACCACAAACTTTTGGTTTAGCTGTAATCTAAAAATATCACAGCTTGCAGTTTTGGAATTGATTGTTTAGTTGAAAATCTCTGTTAGAGTCTTCAAATTGAAATACTCCACTGCTGATTGAGGAAGATCTGTTCAAGTCAATAATCATGTCTAAATCTTCTTCTTCTTCCCAAGACTCATAGGTTGGTGGTTCATATGTTTCAATATCGTAATGATCTCTTTCATTTGTTTTGTATCCAAAATTTGGTACGTATTCAAAAGATAAGTCTTCAACTTGTTGCTTATTTGTGTTATAATTGCTATGTGGGACTTTTTCATTTTGTAACTTCAATAAATGGAGTTTATAAAACTCTTCGGTAATGTCATATGATGGTTGAAATTTAAGATCATTGTCTGAAAATACTGAGTTGTTTTCCAAGGAGCTGGCGTATTTGTCTGATACCATAGTGTTTGTTCCGCTTTGAGTTTTATTTAAAAATAAAATGTTTTGATTATGTTGTTCTGTGTTGGTATTAATGTTATCGTAAGTATAGTTGTCAAATGTTGAATTGTAGAAGTGAGAATTCATGTTATATTTACTAGTATTTTATTTTCTTTGGGTATATTGATTGTATTTCTTGTTCAAATTATTCTATAAATTGTTTAAAGATAAAGAAGCTATGGCTTTATATATCAAAGCCATATTTTTTGGCTGTTTTCTGTGTATATGATATTGATGAGTATGAAGCAACAACAAAAAAAACTGTGTATATTTTTTTACACACATCAGTTTTCCACTCTTTTTTGGCACATTTTTCTTTTCTCTTTTCTTTTTTTTTTTCCAACAGTTTCTTCTTTCGGAAGTAAAAACAAATTAGCCACTTTACTTATCCCCTTGTGTCGGGTTTTATTTTCCCCCACAATTTTTCAACCTAAGAAAAAAAACACACAAGCAAATAGGCTGAGTCACGTGATGTTTGTGTTTTTTTTTGGTGGCCTAAAAGAGTAACTACTGATTTTATCGATGCGATGTGTTTTCGCGTGTTGGTATTTCACAATGCAGTTAAAAGCTTATAAGATCCTATGAAGCAGAGCCTATACAATGCTTTGAAACCTGGAACGCTTTATGTTTTGCAGAAATTTTTATTTTTTTTGTTTTGCTTTTTGCAATTAAATTAAGTACTAAGCCACTGCATTAGAAAAAAAAAATTGAGGACGAAAACAACTATGTTTTACGATTTCTTGGTATGTGATAATTTGATATCTTAAAAAGGCCCATACAGGGATATGAGAATGATTTTATAGAAGCATAGGTTTTTTTGTCATACGCATGCCAAGAAAATAGCTAAGTTATTTGTGGGGGAACATTCAATACCGTAAAAAGCTATCAGCAAGTACGGTCCCAAAGATGTTTTATTAGGAAAAGAATCATCGTTTGTAGATGGCTTAGAAATATACTTGGAATTGTTCTTTTTCTTTTTCCAAAAGTGAATTAAATAAAATCTTTCCACTCTGATAACTTCTGAATCATTATATTTCTAATTCTTAAAAAACTCTTACGCTAAGCTATTTGTGAAACTTTATCCGTTCATATATCCGATAATTGATACCAATCAAGATTTTGTATGTAATTCACACAATCAAAAGGAGGTAATTTTTAAATTTAACACAGGTTTTATATATAAGTAGCAGTAGGCTATAAAAGAACCCCCCAAAAAAAAAAGAAACTTTGTTGAATGATGTCAGAAATTACGAAATTTTTCATTTAAGTAGTCTGTAATCGATATTGTAGTGAAGCATTATAGAGTTTTTTCTAAAGTCATCATTTTCTGACGCTAAAATTATAATCCAAAAGAGAGATGATCATGGCTAAAATTATCAGCAATTAATCCCAAATCTTTTGAAAAATAATATATAAATATTGATTTTAATGTAAAAATCAAACACTTTTATACGTTAAGAAGTTGTTTTTGAGTAAATATTGAGAGTTGCAGGCATAAGTTTATTATAGTTTTAAGCAGACGCACTATTTAAATATAAAGGCTTTTAATGTAATACTTTTTTTTTTTTTTCTAATATATAGCTAATTATTCATATAATAATATTATGAAAAGCCTAATCAATCACCTCTTCTCTATTACCACTTGAATTGAACATTAGCATAATCATATGATATACTCGTAAAAATAGACGTAATATATTGCTGATAATAACACTTTGGTTTGTTCCGTTACAATAAATATGCAATCTACTTTTACGCATGACTTCAACAATCTCTCTGGGATCAGTGGAATCTCCTAACTTAGCCAACACATTTGCTAACTCTTTGTTTATCAAATAATTATTATTGCCATTATAACTCTCCTTAATGTCTTCAATGGAGATAATCTTGTCTTGACGAAGTTGAACTAAATATTGCAACCCTTTTGACTTTGCATCTTGTAATAACCGGGCCTTCATTTTATCTAACTTAACTTCATATGCCTCTTGTGTTTCAGTGCAATTTTCAATTTTTCTTTCCAATAACCTAGAGTCATAAGAATACTTTGATACTGTTGAATCCAATTGCTTTTTTTGTTTTTCAAGTTGGGTAGTGTTTGACTGTAATTTTTGAAACAAATTTGTCTTCATTAATTCAAAATTTTTGTTACACTCAGCAACAGACTCCTGATTCATTTTATTAATTTTCTCTAAAACCTCGTGCTTTTTTCTAGATGTTATTCTTGCTTCAGCACTATCAAACTCTTTCAAAGCTACGTTTATGTGCTTTCCAATACTTCTAGAAGTCAAGTTGTTTCTAAATTCATTAACAGTGTCTTCAACCAGAGAAAAACTTTGACTTCTAATAAACACTGGTTTTGAGTTTTCTTTTTTTGTAAGAAAACTAACATCTGCAACTGAATTTCTTCTAACAAGTTCTTCTTCAAAACTTGGATTGTAAATTTCTTTTCTTAAAAATACATCTAAATTGGTTTTCACTATTTCTTCTTGCACCTTTTCATAAATTTTGATATGCTCTCTTGATTGTTTATCAATCAGTTTATCATCAACAGGTAAGTGTAACATAAATAATTCACCCTCATGTGTGTCTTTTTGTTCAGAATCATCAATACCAGATACGTTGCTGTTTTCACGTAATGATAGTTCTGTATTATTTCCATCAGCAGTCCGTCCACTGATATTATTTTCTTTTGGTGACATCAATATATTGTTTGATATCTCATTATGCTCAACATATTTATAATTGTAGTAATCATATAACTCTTTACTGATTTCATCTAATTTATTTTCACTATTGTCAGTAAAACTTGAGTAAAACTGATGAATTCTAAATCTTTCAACAATCTCTGATGTTTTCAATTTGCTGGTTTCATTCAAAGATTTTTTCAATTTTTGCCTTAGATATAGATTATCATCAGGCTTACCTTTATGTTTGTCCGTTTCTTTACTTCCGTTATCCTTTAGTGTGTCAATGTCTTCTACTAATCTTTTTGACTCTGTATTATACAATTCCCTGTATTGTTTGTCAAAACTGGAATTGTAATCAAACCACACAAATCGATTGTAAAACCCATAATCATATTCTTTGTTTTTTGATTTTGAAAAGTAGCCAGCTATAGGGGAACTAAGTTCAACCCACATGTATCCAATAATAGATGTAATGTTTGTAGGAAACTTGAACCTGATGCTATTATAAAAATCTAGCCCAGCATGTGATTCAAAATCTTTGATTTTTTGAAAAACGCTCTCATCCTTTGAGATCATATTTTCAAACTCTACTTCATGTACATTGATAGTCTCAATAAAAGTTTCTTGGTTAAAATCACTATCTTTTGAACCTGATGAGTTTATTGAAATAGTTGCTAATAAAGTTTCTGAGTTTTTAAAGTCATCTTTGTAAAGTTGAATTTTTTCCACAAATTCTTCAATTGAGTTTGTCAATTCTGCAGTAGACGCTAAGTTATCTACAGAGTTTTTAGATCCAATTTTATTCAATGCCTTCTTAATTCCTTTTTTACTAACACTGAAATCTTTTACTGTTGTTTTAATAATCTTTTTAAATTGATTCAAGTCTGCTGAATCTGTTTCATCAGTCAATTCAAACAATTTATCAATTACATAAAAATTCAGGAATTTTGTGTAGCCTGCAGCGTTTTTAATTCCTCCAGCTTTATCTGCCTTAAAGTTATCAGAGTTTACATCAAGCTTACCTTGAAAAGTACTTATCCCATGAAAAAGCAAAAAAGGATTAATAAACGGATCTTTCTTATTGCACTCTATATTCAAATTCTCAAAACAATTTAGCTTTTTCAACTTGAAGAATATTACCATTACCAAACTGATCAAGGCGGTAATCAAATTACTATTGATTCTGTTATACGTAATGGAAGTCTTCAATGTTTGATTTAAATGAGGAAAATATACAGCTCCAAAAGTTTTCTGCCATTTTCCTAAAGCTCGTTGTGTATTTTTGCACAATAATCCGTCAATATCTTGTACATCAAATAAGTCAAAAAACCATAATGAAATTTGTATCATATAAACTAAAAGTTCAACATCAGTGTATAGTTTTATAAAATATTTGTTGATCTGCTTATTGATATAATTTGAAGAAGCTGGTATATTGCTGTCGTAATCATTGTCCACATAATAATCGTATACTTGAGAACCTAATGACTTTTTTGGAATTTTGTACAATTGAAAAAACTTTTCCATTGTACTAGAACTTGGAATTTGAAACATTGAGCTTGTTCTACCTGAGCACTGCAATTCTCTTAAATTGATATTTAACACAAAATTATTCCAAACATCTCGTATAGTAGTTCCATTTGGTATTAAAATCAAATTGGTAATCTGGTAATGATTTAGATTTAAGTCATGAATATCAACAACAAATATGTATCCCTTCCCAACAATATATTTCAAAAATCCTATTTTTGACATGATCTTATAGTAACTCCTTAGATTTGAATTAGGCCATAAACTAGGTTCCAGTGGAAGAAACATTTGACAACAATTGATCAAATTATTCGGATTTCCTGTGTATGCAGGCAAAAGACACGTTTTCTCTCTTTCTAAAGCCCAAGTTTCAACCAGGTATAATTCAAAACCCGTTACTGTTATTTCGTTTGTTCTTTCCTTCAAACTTCCATCGCTTTGAAAGAGCTTGTATACATATTCAAAATCCGGAAATAGAAAAGGGTAGAGCTTTTTACTTCTATTAGTTTTCCCTTTATCGATCGAATTGAAAGCCGATGTCCTGCTCTCGGTCTTTGAATGCTCATTACTTGAACTCAAAGAATGTCCATTGGACTCTCCGTCTTCAAATGCAGATAATAGTTTCGAAGGATATGTATGTTTTCTATTTTTATCTGTTTGATAACTATCCACGTCGGAGGTAGTCACCATTTCAGTTTTGATAACAGGGGGTATGATTTTATTTTCTTTTTCACCTGCCATCAAATGTAATCGTTTTTTTTTTTTTATGAAAGAGTATTGTATGTTTTGCTTGGTTGACTATAGGGTGCTCTTTTTTTAAAAAAAAAAAATAGTCTTGATTTCATTCTAAAAAATAAGGTACCAAAAAAAAAAAAAAATACCCCCCAACAAGTGTAGTCTTCATAGTGATTTTTAAATTTCACATAAAAAATATATATAACTAAAAGAAGATGTAACATTGCAAAAACGCCACCAACCTTGTGTCTATGCTTTGTAGAAACTTCAAGATACTGAAGAATAAAATTATACCTTTTTGGCTTTTTTCAAAGGCTTTGGATTTTCACCTTCTGATTTAGCTTTCTTTTTAGATGCAGTGGCTGACTTTTTGGTCTTTTTTTCCAAGGCTTCTATTTGATCAGATCTTGATTTAGCACCAGCTTCTTGAAGTTTAATTACCTTTTTGTCAAATTCATCATCAGAAGGGTTTTCATAGGCAATCCATTCTAGCAATTTGATTTCTTCTCCGTACTCTTCATCGTTTTTTAATATTGGGGTTTCAAGAATGATCGGTAAATTTTCTAAAAAGTCGCTAGATGTTAATCTCTTAAGGAAATTTAAGCCTATAAATCCCTGTCCTAGCTTTTCATGCAAGTCTCTGTTTGCACCTAATGGTGTTTTTGAATCGTTTAGGTGAATGGCACTTAAGTATTCAAACCCTATCACGTCCTCAAAAGTCTTCCAAAATTCATCATAAGATTTATCAACCAAATCGTAACCAGCAGCAAATGTATGACAAGTATCTATGCAAACACCAACTCTACTTTTATCCTCTATCAAATCTATAACATATTTCAGGTCCTTCAAATCACTTCCGACTAAATTACCTGTGCCCGCCATATTTTCTAAAACAACCTTGACAAATGAAGTTTCCTTTATAGCTTTGTTAATATATGAGGCTAATTGCTTAAGCTGAGTTTCGTGATCACCTTTCAATGATGAGCCTGGATGAAAGTTGTACAAACCAATGTCCAAACTTTCACATCTTTGCAAATCATCTAAAAAGGAAGCATAAGACTTTTCGGCTTTTTCCTTTTCAGGATTAGCTAAGTTAATGAAATATTGGCCATGAGGTAAAATGTGTTTTCTTGGGTCATAGTTGAATTTTTTACACTTTTCTTTGAATAAATCTATTTCCTCTTGTGTATATGGCTTAGACTCCCATTTTCTTGGAGATTTCAGAAACAATGCAAAACTATTACATCCTATATTACGAGCATTATCAACACTCTTGGAAATACCACCAGCGGCAGAAACATGTGCGCCAAATAAATATTTGGAATTTTTTAATCTCAAAAACTTAGGATTAGTAGACATGATGCAAATTTTATGTACTGATTTCAGTTGTTATAACAAGTAGTGTTTGTTTGGTTTCATAAATCCAATAAAAAAGAAAAATTGAAAAAAGGTTGCTTTCTTTAAAAACATAAATTATAAGTTTTCAAATAAAAAAATGTATAATTTTTTAAATTTAAAAAGTGTTTAAATAAAAAACCTTTTATGTTAAATCAAAAAAAATAATGTTTAAAATATAAAAATGTAAACAAATTGCTTGTTTTTTTTGAATTTTAACGTGACTAGGTATAAACAAATCTTTAATATTTTTTAAATCCGAAGATAAGCTACTACAAACATAAAGTTAATGTAATAACTCTACAGTTGAATACACCACAGATTGATTATAATAATAATAATAAAAAAAAAACAAATAGAAAACCCAAAAAACAAATGTGCAATTTTATCAGTGATTGTATATTCTATATAGTTACAGTAATCATTTTTTTTTCTTTTGTGGTTTTTGAACTTTTCCTTTCTGTATTTTCGAAGGTTTAGCTTCTGTTGGTTTCACCTTGAAGAATCCATCTAATCTTTTTTGGTTTCCCTTTTTCAAGTTCTTTTTTAATCTCTCAATACCTGATTTTATTCTATCCTCAGAGAATCCATTCTTGTTGACCATGAAATCAATTAATTCGTCTTCTTTTGGTGGATTCCACTTTAATTCTACATCATCAGATTTGATGACATCTGGGTTAACAAATAGTTCTTTGGATTCTTTGTACAACCAATCTTCAGGAATTTTCCAATTTTTTTTGACAATTTCACCGTTTTCAAATGCTTTAACAATAGCATCAATGGATCTGTATTCATTCATCAATTTGAAACTATTAGCCGGACCACAACCTTGAATAGTAGGACAGTAATCACATCCCATCATTATACACAAGTCTATGAATTCCTCAAGAGTCATTTCTAAAGCACTTAAGACCTTGTCAGTTTTAACCTCAAGAATAGGTTCTTTTCTTTGTTCACTTAAAGTCAATTTTCTTAGCAAAACCGGAACATTGTAACATAATGTATCCATATCTTCCGAAGCAACACCGTAGACCTTTCCTGATTTACAAAGCTCAACACATTGAGCTTCGGCTTCAGCTGGTGCATCAACGTACGGAATACCCATAAGATCTAATAAATGCTTTGCTTCATCATTTTGCTTTTGTGTGACTTTGACAGTTCTTCTCTGCAACTGCATCAGTCTTTCCTTTTGTTCCTTTTGCAAAGCTTCCTGTTCTTCCTGTTCTTCTTCCTTCGCACCCTCCTCTAACTTAGTTTGTAATTTTTTAATTTCTTCTTCAGCTTCATCTCTTTTGCCTCTTCTCTTGTTAAGTTCACCCGATTTTAATTCAGGCGGTTTACCATCGAATACGTATACTGGTTTAATCCCGTTATCACATAATCTCAAGGTTCTGTAGAAAAATCCCATTAAATGAGAAGTGGTTTCACCTTCTGCATTATTCAATTGCATACCACTGTCTTGCTGTCTAACAGCAATCAAAAATTGATACAAACACATAGAAGCATCAATGGCAATCTTTTGCCCAGATAATGATTTGATACTGATCTCTTTTGTACTATCCGGAGCATTATCCTTTAGGAAATGTGATAAACCTTTAATACCCATATTGAAAAAAAAAAAATTATAGTTTATCAAAGAATTTGGTTTTTTGGTGTCCACTTCCAAATAATACAAATAATATTCTCATTTAAGTCTAAATAAGAGGAAAACAAGTTTTCAAATTGAAATTAAAATACTGAACTATGAAAAATTTTGAAAACGCGTAAACTTTAACCCGTGTTGATTTCCTAAAAGAGATCTCTTGTTTTTTTTCTTTCGGCGTTAAGAAAGTTGAAGGCACGTGTATGATTGTGTAGCGTTAACAAAAAGAATGTGGTAAAAATGGCTTAAACATTCAGTAAATACTGGTTTAAAATAATAAGCTTCTTTATCTATAAATTAAAGTTAGTAACTTGTTAAAACAAAACAAAAAAAATCAATTTAGCTAAAATTGTTTTAAAGTAAATACCAAAAAAAAAAAAGAAGAAATAAATAAATAAATAAACAAACACTATTTTGTTATTATGAAGTTCTTTCCTAAAGTATCTCCAGAAGATGCTAAATTATACAACCCTATAGATAATCCTTATCCATTCAGAGAGGCTGAAGCCGACATGCCAGATATCTATTGGCACAAGTATGACAGAAATATTTGTATAAGATATCAAGTTTGGAACTCCAAAACTGTAAAAAATGTTTCTCAAGACTTGGGCAAGACATTTTTTCAATCTGATGATAATAAACTGAAAAGAATAATTATTTCTCATGGATTTGGGGAACATTTATTGTTGTATGCTAGATTTGCACATGATTTGGTAAGAAAGTTCAAGAACGTGGAAGTTTGTATTTTTGAATATGAAGGTTCGGGTTTGGGTTTACCAGTGGATGTTTTGAAGAAAGAATATAGCGATAAGGATATAAATTTTGATGAAGATTTTATTTATCCAGGTGCTTTAAGCGAAGATGCGTTATACAAGGCTGCTGGAGGAAAAGGTAATACAAATAGAGATATAGAATTGTCTCAATTAGCACACTTTGTAAAGTTTTTCAAATCAGGTAAAGGAATCGGTCAAATACAAGAGCATGCTGAAAATTGTGATACTATATTGTTTGGTCACTCTTTGGGTGGCCAACTGGCCACAGAATATGCCTTTAAGTACGTTCCCTTTGTTTTAGCATCAAAAGATAAATTAGCAAAAGAAAACTATTATGTTGATAGCTTAATTTTATGTGCTCCATTATACATACTATCGGCTCCAACAAGACCTCCTAGTCCGTTAATTTATGTATCCAAGTTGTTATCTAAAATGATACCTAATGTCAAGATTGATGCCGAAATTGCTGTTGATGAAATAACAGATCATGAGGATATGAAAAAATTTGTTTTGAATGATTATCCATATGTAAACCCTTGTATAGGTACTGTTTTAATGTTTTATGAAATGTTATCTACTGGTGAAAATATGAACAACAATAGCTTTTTCAAAAAATACAAAAAAGCTCCAGAAGGTTTGTTGCCAAAAAATATTAAATGGGTTCATGGTGATGCAGATGGTGTTAATGATATTGCTGGGTCAAAGAACGTTGCTGAAATTGTAAACAAAACATTTGGTACATTAATTAATGGTAAATTTGAATCGATAAAAAATGGAAAGCATTCTTTATTTGCTTGTACTGATGAAATTTACAATGACTTTTTAAAGTATATATCTTCATGATCTTTCTAATTTTTCAAGTGTCTCCAATATATCTTTCAATTTTTTCGAAAGTGTTGTATACATATGCTTATAATCTGTATTTTTATTAGTTTTATTTTTTTGCTCTAAAAACAACAAATCATCTTTTAGTATTTGAACCAATTGTTCATTGCCGGCGCTTGATTTGTAAATTTCAAAATCATTCGTCAAGAGATAGCCTTTTATCAAATCTATGAGTTTTGAATATTCACCCACAAACTTGATTAATTTATTTCGTACTCTTAGTTGATATTGCAAATTGTTTAATATTTTATAGTTTTCATTAGAAAGAAGAACTAGTTTTTCCGCAGCAACTTCGTATACATCCTTTGTTTTGTTTGCGTCATTCTCAATACCTTTAGGCAAATAACCAGTATCAAAATCTATGTTGTATAAAGCTTTCAGTTGTTCAGTTATGTTCTCAAGTTTAACTATAAGTTTTTCATTTTCCGATTTTTGGTGGTTGTAATTTGCTAATGTATTAGCCACGAGCTTAAAGTTTTCTACAGGCGCATCTGCGTCACTTGAAGTGTCCATATTTGATTTATAATTAATGAATTGTGTTTATATTGGTTTGTTAATCTCAATTTGAATTTGGGAGGTTTTTCTTCTTAATAGGCACAATCAAAAAAAATTATCCAAATAGTAATTATTTCATTAGGTGTATAAAGGCTTGAAAAAAAAAAAAGACTAACAAAAAATTGAAATCAAAAACTTGTGACCATCACGTTTGAAAGATTCAATACGGTGTAAGGACACTGATTGAATAAGCTGAGTAGCGAATTCATAGATAACTTAGAATTAAGGGTTAAGTTCAAATTAAATCAGCAGTGTACATGCCGTCAACAAGACGTTATACGGGTACTTCGTATGTTGTTTTATTAAACAGAAATTACGCGTTTCAATGGGATTGGTGAAATTGGTTGTCTAAGTGCCAGTTTGAGGGACTTCTCCCGTCTGGTTCCTAATGTTGAAACCTAAGATTACTTGCTAAGTATCAATAAAACAATGATTTCAAAAAATAAGAAAACTTAATATTCACCGCAATTGGTTGATACAAATATCTTTGTAGGTCTAGTATTTAGTTATAATTCCATTATAGTTTATGGCAATCTAAGCATTTTGATATAACCAAATAACAATTTTCAAAACTCTTTTTTTTGCTCTATGTTTTTCAAGCTTTAATATTTTAATTAATCTATTCACCTCTATTCACCTCTATTCAAGAACACATATCATGTCAACGAAATCTAAAGATACAATTAAGTCGTATCTATGGGTTAATTAAAGCTTTAAAAAGCACCAATACTTTGAACAGAAAATTTAACGTTATTTTTACTCCCGCTTATTACTGCAGAAAAAAAAAACTTACACCACACATTTTTTTAATGTACATTTTGAAGAGCTTTGAGAGTTTGAAATATGTCAATTAGCTAATCATTAAGGTTATACAAATGATTTTTGATAGATGACAATTTCACATTAAAAAGAAAACAACCCATCAGAATAAAACATAAAATGGGATTTCACGCTGAATTATCTAATCAATTTTCCTCTTCTAACCAAGAATTGACCAAAGAAGAAAAGGCTGAAACTTTGGAAATTCTTGTTGAATCATACAAGGCATTATCTGCAGACACCAAAAACCTAATATCAAACCTGGCAAATGCTTCTTCTTTGCTATGGTTTTGCTATAAAGGTATGAATATCAACGTCAATTGGACTGGTTTCTATATTTTAGACTCTGCTGATGATAAAAAATTAGTATTGGCTCCGTTCCAAGGAAAAGTAGCCTGTCAAGAGATATTTTTTGGTAAGGGTGTTTGTGGAACTGCTGCTAGCAGCAGTGAAACCCAATTGGTTCCAAATGTTCATGAATATGCCAATCACATAGCTTGTGATGGTGAAACAAAATCAGAAATTGTTGTTCCTATCAAACATAACGGTAAGGTTGTTGGTGTAATTGATTTGGATTGTTTGGACTTTAGCGGGTTTGATGAAATTGATAAATTGTATTTAGAGCAACTAGCAGAAGCTATTGCCAGCTCATGTGATTGGGAGAAGTATATATAATGTAGATTACAGAAATCAATGGACTAATTATATGCGGGCTGCAAAATTCTGTCTAGTGCACGTGTTGTAGTTTCTTTTTTTTTTTTTTTATATATATGTATATGTAAAATTGCTTGCTTGTACCAAGTATAATAAAACAAAACTACCATGTTTCCTAAAAGGGGAATTTTTGTATGGGCTGGGAAAAAAAAAAAAAATTAAAACATTGAAAACTGAAATATATGGCATTAGTTTTTTTCTTAATAGAATGAAGCTGTTATATACTTTAACAATATACATTTATTTGATGAATTATTTACTTAAGAGATAGTGGAACAAACCAAAAATATAAATAGATATATATAAATTGGATTAAAGATATACCATATTTTTATTTGATAACTAGCAAAATAATCAATTTTAAAATAGTATAGAAATGGTATCTTTTAAATCAAAGAAAATATCAAATTTCTTGAAGGGTAAGTCTGGTAAGCCAGCTGCTGAAACCACCAAGAACAAGAAAAGATCTATCAACGATGTTGAAGAAGAACAAAAAGAAAATGAAGATCTAGACGAAATGGAATTAAAGGGAATGATAGATGTTGCCGATTCTGAAGATGAAGAGAACATATCTGAAGGTGAAGAGGAGGAAAAAATTGAAGATTTTAAAGACATTGATGAAGAAGAACAAGAACAATCTGCTGAAGAATCAGGTACTGATGTATCTTCTGTTGATGAAGAAGATGAAATTAAAACCGGTGATGAAGAAGAATCAGAATCCGATGTATCTTCTTTGGATTCTAACAACATGTACACTCCAGCCACATCTGTTGATGAAAACAAAGACAATGTTGAACCAGGTGTTACCAAAACTAACTACTCTGATGGTACTTTAAGACTTATCAAGCCGGAAGTTGATCCAATCTACGAATCTGATGATTCTGACTTTTTCCAACCTAAGAATACCATAGGTAACATTCCAATAGAAGTTTACGATGAAATGCCACACATTGGTTACGATATCAATGGTAAGAGAATAATGAGACCAGTCAAGGGTCAAGGTGGTCAAAGTGCTATTGATAAGTTATTAGATTCCATTGATTTACCTGCTGGTTGGACTGGTTTGGTTGACAAAGATACTGGTGGTTCTTTGAACTTGTCAACTGAAGAATTAGAATTGATCAAGAAGGTTGAAATGGCTGCCAGAGGTGAAGTCATGGACGAAGGTGAAAATGAATACCCAGATTATGTTGATTGGTTCTCTAGACACCTCGAAACCATGCCTTTACAAGCCGTTCCAGAACCAAAGAGAAGATTCGTTCCTTCTAAGCATGAAGCTGTAAGAGTTATGAAGATTGTTAGAGCTATCAGAGAAGGTAGAATTACCACTGGTAAGAAGGTTAGAGAAGATTTGGATAAAGGAAAGAAGAATTACGATTTATGGGGTGATAACATGGATGAAGGTATTGACCATATCATGCAATTAAGAGCTCCTAAGTTGCCACCACCAACCAATGAAGAAAGTTATAACCCACCTGAAGAATACTTGATTCCTGATGAAAATAAAGAAGAACAAGAAGAATTTAAAGCTGCTCATGGTTTCATTCCAACCAAGTTTGCTGCTTTAAGAAAGGTTCCTGGTTATGCCAATACAGTTAGAGAAAAGTTTGAAAGATCTTTGGATTTATACTTAGCTCCAAGAGTCAGAAAGAATAAGATTCAAATTGATCCTGAGTCATTGGTTCCTGAGTTACCTTCACCACAAGATTTAAGACCCTTCCCAATCATGACCAGTAATATTTTCAAAGGTCATTCTGATAAGGTTAGATGTTTAGATATTGACCCAACAGGTGAATGGTTGGCTACTGGTTCTGATGACGGTACTGTTAGAGTTTGGGAAATTTTAACAGGTAGAGAAGTATACAAAGTTCAATTATTTGATAAGTCTGATGAAGATTACGATGAAAGTAAGATTGAAACCATTGCTTGGAATCCAGATGAATCTACTGGTATCTTAGCTATTGCTTTGGGAGAACAACTATTGTTAATTGTTCCACCGGTCTTTGGATTTGAAAAAGAAAATAATGGTAAGTTAAAGATTGAAAACGGTTTCGGTTTCTCCACCTTTGGTAATAAGGCTCAAAGCTCAGGAGTTGCCGGTGTTGATTCTGACAACGAAGAAGAAAATAATGATGAACCAACAACCGGAAAGAAGAAAGCTCCTGTTGCTTCATGGAACAAACCTACTGTTGCTCAACAAGAAAAAGATATACAAATGGCTATCAATTGTCATAAACAAGATACTATCAAGAAGATTGACTGGCACAAGAAGGGTGATTACTTAGTCACAGTTCAACCAAACTCCGGATCCACTGCCATTTTAATCCATCAATTATCAAAACATATGACACAATCACCATTTGGTAAATCAAAGGGTATTATCATGGATTGTAAGTTCCATCCATTCAAACCACAAATAGCAATTGCCACTCAAAGAGTTATCAGAGTATATGATTTACAAGAACAAGTACTAATCAAGAAACTGTTAACTGGTGCTAAGTGGTTATCTGCTATACAATTCCATCCAAGAGGAGGTGATCATATAATAGCTACATCCTTCGATAAAAAGCTGTTATGGCATGATTTGGATTTGGGTAACTTACCTTATAAAACATTGAGATACCACTCCAAAGCCATTAGACAAGCTGGTTTCCATAGAAGTTTACCATTGTTTGCAACCTGTGGTGATGATGGTATGATCCATATTTTCCATAACAATTTGTACATGAACGATTTGCTGAAAAACGTATTGATAGTTCCATTGAAGAAACTGAAAGGTCATAAAGTCACTCACAATGTCGGTGTTTTGGATCTATGTTGGCATCCAAAGCAACCTTGGTTGTTCTCTTGTGGTGCTGATGGTACTGCTAGATTATGGACTGCCTAGGTGCAAATGCTTATTAAATGTATATATAATCATCAAAATAAATGTTATTTTTCCCTATATAGAAAGTGTAATAATCTGTCTTTATCTCAATAGATTATGGAAATGAAAAATTAAAGCCATATACAAAAAAAAAAAAAACGCTGCTGATTAACGCCATAATGTTGTAATTCTTTCAATGAAGATTGTCACATTAATCATCAATTGATCGGCACTTTTTTTTTTTACAATAGAACTTTCTAGAAAAATATCTTCAGAATAATGATATGTCTCGCTGTAATTGAGAAGCTAATGAAAGAGTCACCGATTATGAAAGAATCGCATAATTAAATTATTACCGTATTAAATCTATTAAGGAGGATTATACTCAAAGCCTATGCGGGAACAAGCACTTACCATTTTCCCTGGCACATTTTATCACACCAAAAAAAAAAAGTGTATTTTTCACTTATACTAGCCATTTTTTTTTTTCCACATATATTTAATTTTTTTTTTCAAAATTTAAAAAATTGAAAACTAGAGACATTTGAATATTTCAGTGATATGGTAATACACTCAGTGTTAAATAAGTTGTCTTTGAAGTTTCAGAGTTTGTTTGAATTCAGCTTTTTATTAATTTAAAACAAGAAAGTACATTTGGAAGAAAAAACCATAGCAAAATCAAAAGAATACATTAAAAGAATTGAAAGATACTTAACTAATCGTTATCGAAAGTTTGTATTAACATATATTTTTTTTTATTTCCAATCCTTTTTCTTTAAATTTCAATTTTCTTTTTGCATTCAGTATAGTTGGTTTGTCTGGTACAAATACAATTAACATATTCATAAATACAGCTAATAAGCACACACAACTATGGAAAGTTTAATCAAAGTTGTCATTGGTGCCTCCAATAACGGTGGTAAATTAGGTACAATCTTCACCTACGTTAGATACATTTTGTTTTTAATCACCCTAGTAACCTTTATCAATAAATTCTTCATCCAAAGAGATGCTGATGAAATCAGATTGATGCCTGATGAAGCCATCATTCCAAAACCTACAGACATTCGTGGTAGAATAGCTAGACATATCATGAAACAACAAATGAAGTCCAAAGACATGGCCTTGAAAGATTATGGTAAGTCTTTGGAAAGAAGAGAATATGAAGCTAGTTTGAATTTATTCCCTAAATCTGTCGGTTACGAACGTTTCATCACACACTACCCACCTTTACAAAACTTAACTAACATCACTTCTTATGTCTACGATGTTGAAAGAGATCAACCTGAAAAAGTAGATTCATACCTTGAAGAAGTTCCAACTTTAGAGTTTGTTAAGTACTTTAACTCCTTGACCAACGCTCAATTGTTGGTTCCTGCTTGGTTACCAACCGACAAAGTAGATTTATCTTTGGTCTTCACTGATTACAGTGATTATTCCAGTGAAGTTAATAAGATTGAAAACATCAATTTGAATTCTATTGCCTCTCAAAAATTAGATTTACAATTTGACCCAGAATTTGAAATTACTTATAACGGTGAAGATGACTTATTCTTAGAAATAACCATTCAAAGATCTTCTGACTGTGAAAAGAGATTTGCTGATGATGATTCATGTGATATCAAAGCTATCAAAAAGATCAACTTAATCCAAAAGTTTACTGATATTGATTCTAAAACTAATGAAGAAATTGAAAACTTATTCTACAACCCAAACCCATTAGTCCAAGTAATTTACAACCACGGTGAATTATTAGTCTCTCAATTGGCTCCAAATATCGTTGAAAATGTTATCATTGATGACTTTACAGGAAGAAGAGATAATTCTTCTGGTGTTGCCACAAGATATTTCCCATTCATTCAATATGACAATTTCAAGCATTCTTTTGCTGATTTAGTTAAATTGACACCTGGAAGCAAACAAAAATTAAACTTGAATTTAACTGTTGAAACCGAAAACTTATTCAAATGGAAGCTTGCCATGGATATCACCGAATTTGCCTTAAAAATATTTGTTAAGATTCCATTCACCTTTGTTGAATCCAGATTCCACTTCATTTACACCTTGGATGCCTTCAAAAAGGCCTTGTATGAAACCTCATACACCGAAAAAGTCTACTCAACCGCTTTAATTGTTGCTTCTGTTATTGTATCTAACTTGTTCTTCTTCAAGACCGAAGCAAGATTCAATGGTAACATTTCAGCTAACAAGTCTTTTATTTTCGTTGTTTTGAATATTGTTGCTTTTGTTTGTTTGATTGCTAATGGATTCAAGTATTCTTTGGCTGCTATTGGAATCACTTCTGCTACTGTTGTTGCTTTGATTGTCAGAACCAATGAACAATATCACTGGAGATTTTATGAACCTGTTGACCCAAAGCCACAGCAGTTTACTTTTAAGAAGAGATTTGGTTTGAAAGAATTGATTGCTATTGATTTATATCCAAAATTCAACAAAGATGTTTTAAAACAAGAAGCTAAGTTCATCAAAAATGAAGGATACATTTTGGCTTTGTTTGTTGTTTTGCCAGTAGCCAGTTACATTGCCGGATCTACATTTGAAAAAGATGGACAAGTTTTGACTTTATTCAGTGAATTTATTTTAAACATGTCCTTAGGTATTATGATTATCTTAAAATTGTCTCCATTAGCCAGAAACTATGAAGACAAGAGAGTTTACCCATACGACAAGTATTTGTTTGCTTCAAAGATTGTCAGTTTGTTAATCAATGGATTTATTTGTTACAACTTCAAGATGGGCTTAAACTTTAAGATCTTCTTGTTATCTGATGCATTCATCTTGGCTGTATACAAGTATCAAGAACTAACTTACAAGGTATGGAAGAACATTAAATTGCCTGAAGTCAAGATCTTAGAACCAAAAAGATTAACTTTAGAAGAAATAAACAAGGACAAGAAGGTATCTGCTGACTTTGTAGCCAGAATGAAGATTGCTGCTGAATTTGATGCCGAAGAAGGTAAACAAAAAGCCATTGCTGCTGCCGAAAAATTGAAGAAGGAAAGAGAAGAAAAAGAGGCCAAAGAACAAGAAGAAAAAGAGTCCAAAGAGAAGAAATAAAAAATATTTTAGATGTACATTTAT